>Ga0187827_10000009_pt1 | contig 278418 bp, 262 predicted proteins | sample ETNtaG_39_FD_167969 | JGI IMG/M metagenome (GOLD analysis project Ga0187827, IMG submission 167969) | Marine microbial and viral communities from oxygen minimum zone, Eastern Pacific Ocean - ETNP2014_SV_150_PacBio MetaG (Illumina Assembly) | ecosystem: Environmental > Aquatic > Marine >...
TTCCTGATGAACAACGTGATGTAAATTTCAAGTACATTACTAAGAAATAGTAAAGGCATTAAATTCTTCCCTTAGAAGGAGTGACAAAATCTTCAAGGGGATAAGAAAAAAATAATTCTCAGCACCCTGACACCCACATCTATATTACATAAGGGGTGGCAATGCCTATCGGCGAACCAACCAACAGTTATCACTATAGTAAATATTAGGCAGCGAGGCACTTACAACTATGCCACGTAATACCACGCTAGTAGTTTTGGGAGACCTTCTGAGAGACGATAAACCTAAAAAATATACATTTTCATCAAGTAGGTTTTAAACCTAAATTAATTTGTGTATTATTTTTATTAGATGGCAGAAAATCCATAAAGATTTGGAAAGGAGAAATAAATGATCAAAATTGGTTTGGTAGGTTTGGGGCATGGAAGAACTTTATTAGAATTAAATACTCCTGATTTATATAGAAGCGAAAATGACTATCTCAATAAAGAAATCATCCCAATGAAAGTTACAGCTCTATGTGATACTAATGAAGATGTTTTAAGTAAGTTTTCAAAGGAATACAACATTGATTCATGTACTACAGATTTTTATGAATTAATTAAAATGGACGATATAGATGTTGTGGGTATATATACACCTGGGCCATTACATGCTCAGCAAATTTTAGCTGCTTTGGATGCAGGAAAACATGTTATGGTTACCAAGTCAATGGTTTACACTGAAAAAGAAGCTGAGGATGTAGTTAAAGCTGTGGATAAATCTGGTTTAGTTTTGTTGGTTTCTCAGACCATGAGATCTAGATTAGACATGATGGAAGCAAAGAGAGCTTGTGATGCTGGCGAAATAGGAGATCTATTTATGGCGGAATCTCATTATGTTCATGATTTGAGGAATGCCTACATATATAGCCCTTGGAGATTAAATATGCCGCAAGATTTAATCCTTGGAGGTGCTTGCCATCCAATTGATTTATTAAGATGGTTTATGGGAGATGTAGAAGAGATCCATTGTTATGGACTAAAAAGTGGAGTTGTCCCAGAATATCCTAAAGAAGATAATTTTGTTATGAATTTGAAATTTGTAAGTGGAAAGATAGGTAGGGTAGCTACTTATTTGGGTATGATTCACCCCCCTAATGTGCCTCATAATCAGATCGCTCTTTATGGAACCAAAGGTTCAATAATTGATAACATGAAAAAAATTGATTCTCATGGATATATGCCTCAAGTTGAATATTCAGTTGGATTCCCCGATTCATTACTTAAAGGTCATTCTCAAGAAATGATTTTGATGTTGAGGCACATGTATAATTGTATTGTAAATGGTGAAAAGCCTTGGGTTGGAGCACGTGAAGGAGCAAGGGTAGTTTCTACTGGGTTAGCTGCATGGGAATCAATCAAGAGCGGTCTTCCAGTTAAAGTTAGAAATGAATTTTAAGGAGTAAATAATGCCACGATATTAACAAAAGAGGGGTCGGTTGGTGTCAAAGTTGGTGTCAAAGTATTAATAGGGAAGGGAGTAAAAGTAAGTAAAAGTGGTGTTTTAAGTTCAAAAAATCTGGAGCCTCAGCGAGGAGTCGAACCCCGGACCGGCTGATTACAAATCAGCTGCTCTGACCACTGAGCTACTGAGGCTATTTATAAAAAGTTTTTTATTTGGTTCTGAACCTCTTGATAAACTTGAATCAAAGGAACATTTTTCTGTAAAGCTACTTTACGACATTCTTCGTATTCAGGAAAGTAATCTTTCCCTTTTTCATTAAATCTTACCTTGACTGATATTAATCCAAAAATTGTTTCCAATTGTATTATTTCTCTTTTAGATTTGTATCTTTTTAACTCTGAAATTCTTAAGCCAAAGGTAGAAGTTTCATGCATCAAAATTTCTGCTAAAGAAGATAATTTTGATGGTTCACATAAAACAGAAATTTTATAAGCAGGTCTATTTTTTTTCATAAATATAGGTGTGGTCCAAACATCAAGTGCTCCATTTTGAAGTAATTTTTCAGTGGTAAAACCAAAAATTTCACCTGAATTATCGTCTATATTAGATTCAATCAAAATTACATCATCTGAAAATTCATTATTTTTAGCTTCTCCTTTCCAAATAGAAACTACATTTGAAAACCCTGGAGGATCCTTCTGACCTGCTCCATAGCCAAGCTTTCCCAATTTCATGTTTAATTTTTCAAAAACACATAACTCAGTTACTAGAGCAGCTCCAGTAGGAGTAACTAATTCTCCTAAATTCATCTCGGTATTTACTTGAGAAACTGGAGCATTAACAGAAGCAATTATTTCTGAAGTTGCAGGTGCCAATGAAGAAACAATACCATGTTGAGTTTTAGTTATACCAGTATCAAAAGGAAAAGGAGAAGCATAAATAATATCTGCTTCAAGAATCTTGAATCCCATTATCACAGAAACAATATCAACTAAAGTATCAATGCTTCCTAATTCATGAGGTTTTTCTATACCTCCATGGATTTTCACTTCAGCCTCAACCAATCTCTCCAATACTTTTTTCGTTTTAATCTTAACGTCTTGATCTAATTTTGATTTTAGAATTAAATCAAAAAAATCATCCCAAGAAAATCTTTTTTTTAATAATTCATTATTTAAAACAGGTTGCGCAAGAACAGCTTGAAGAGGACCTCTTTTTACATATGTTTCCGTTAATTTCAAGCCTTTTAGAGGAAGTAAAGATAATGATGTGTTTAATTCAGAAACTGAAACTCCTAAATTTATAAGTGCTCCAATTAACATGTCTCCACTTACTCCACCAATCATATTTATGAAGTAAATGTTATTAGATGTTCTCTGGTTATTCATGATGATTCAAACTACCTGTTCTAAATCCTGAAAGATCAAATGTTACAAATTTGAACCCAATCATTTTTAATTGTTTTACTATTAAGTCTCTGGATTTAAATTCCAAAATTTTCTCAAAATAAATTTCAGGGACTTCTATCCTTGCAATTGATCCATGATGGCGAACTCTCACTTCTTTAAAACCTAGTGATCTTAAAAAAAATTCCGATCTAGATACTTCTTCTAATATTTTCGGAGTAATACTAGTTCCATAAGGAATCCTAGAAGACAAACAAGGCTGAGAAGGTTTATTCCAAGTAGGAATTTTAAAATGTTTCGAAATCGTTCTAATCATTTCCTTGTTTAACCCTACTTCAACCAAGGGACTTTTAATTCCATATTGAGATGATGCCTTCATTCCTGGTCTAAAATCATTTAAGTCATCTATGTTAGAGCCGTCCAAAACAAAATTAAATCCTTCATTTGTAGCTATACTACTTAATGTCCTAAACAATTCTTCTTTACAAAAATAGCACCTGTCTAAACTGTTTTTTGTATAATCAGGGTTACTAAATTCTTTCGTGTCAATTACTCTGTGATTCCATTTCTTCTCTTTAGCTATCTTTAAAGAGTTGTACAATTCATCATTATCCAAACTTGGTGATTTAGCAGTAACCATTAAAGATTTTTCTCCTAACACTTTATTAGCAAAAAAACTTAAGAAAGTAGAATCTACTCCTCCACTATAAGCTACCAAACAATTTTCATAACTCGAGATTAAATCACACAAATTATCTAAATATGATTTTGATTCAGCAGTTAATAAATTTTTTCCCATAGACATGAAAAACAATAATAAAAAATTTCAACAGATATATTCTAGGTGTTTATTTTTGTTCAAATTTTACAGTTTTATCCTGCTTCAAAGCAATTTGATCATTTATGATATCTAATTCAATAACATCTCCAGCGGAAAATTTATCTCTAAGAAATTCTTCGGAAAGAAGATCTTCAATCTCTTCCTGGATCAATCTTCTTAATGGCCTAGCACCAAATTTCGAGTCATATCCTGTTTCTGCAAGATAAGAACGTACTTCATCGGTGACTTGAAGAACATATCCATTATTCAACATCACACTTTGTAAATCTGATAACAATAGATCCACAATCTCCAAAATTTGAGTTTTGTTTAAAGGATGGAATACTATAGTTCCATCAATTCTATTCAAGAATTCTGGTCTGAAAAATCTTTTTACTTCTTCCAAAACTTTATCCTTCATTCTTGAATAATCACCTAATGAATCTATATTCTCTGATGAAGCAAAACCCATTACAGAATCATCTCTTATTAAATCAGAACCCAAATTACTTGTCATGATAATAATAGTGTTCTTAAAATCAATTTTTCTTCCTTTTGAATCAGTTAAATGTCCATCTTCAAAAATTTGCAGAAGAATATTAAAAACATCTGGATGAGCTTTTTCAATTTCATCTAAAAGAATCGTGCAATAAGATTTTGTTCTAACAATATCAGTAAGTTGTCCTCCCTCATCAAAACCAATATAACCAGGAGGAGCTCCTACTAATCGTGAGACAGAATGCCTTTCCATATATTCTGACATATCAAGTCTTACTAAACTATCTTCTGACCCAAATAAAAATTCTGAAAGTTTCTTTACTGTGTGAGTTTTACCTACACCTGTAGGTCCTAAAAATAAAAAACACCCAATAGGTCTTTTGGGATTTTTTAAGCCTGATCTAGCTCTTCTAACTGCTTTTGAAATTAAAGTAATAGCCTCATCTTGACCAGATATTTTAGATTTTAATGTATTTTCCATTTCCAGAAGTCTTTTCTTTTCTTCAATACCTAGCCTAGTTACAGGTATTTTAGTCCACATACTAACTACCTGAGCTATATCCTCAGAGGTAACTAATTTATTATTATTCTTCTTCTTCTCCCAAGAAGAATTCATTTTTTCCACTCTTTCTACTTGTTTTAATTCTTCATCTCTTAAGTCAGCAGCAAAATCATATTTCCTATCACTTATAGCTTTAAATTTTTTATCTTGAATTTTATTCAATTTTTCAACTGCACGTTTTAATGTGATTGGCTGAGTTCCATTTTTTATCCTTACTTTAGAACCAGCTTCATCTATCAGATCTATTGCTTTATCAGGCATATTCCTATCAGAAATATATCTTTCAGCTAATTCAGCAGCTGTCCTTACTGCATCATCAGTAATTTCCAATCCATGGTGTTCTTCGTACCTATTTTTCACACCTTTTAGTATGTCTATAGTTCCATCAATATCTGGTGGCTCTACACTTACTGGTTGAAATCTTCTTTCTAATGCAGGATCTTTTTCCACATTCTTTCTATAATCATCAATCGTAGTGGCTCCAATAATTTGTAATTCACCTCTTGCTAGTGCAGGTTTCAAAATATTAGCAGCATCTACAGCGCCTTCAGCAGCTCCCGCTCCCACAATTGAATGCATCTCATCTATGAAAAGAATAGAATCAGCACTATCTTTTAATTCTTTAATAACTTTTTTTAATCTCTCTTCAAATTCACCTCTATATTTTGTTCCTGCAACCAATGAACCTACATTTAAAGTAATTACTCTCTTTTTCAATAAAGTTTCAGGAACATCACCTAAATTAACCATTTGAGCTAATTTTTCTACAATTGCAGTTTTTCCTACTCCAGGTTGACCTATTAAAACAGGATTATTTTTAGTTCTACGGCTAAGAATTTGTATTACTCTCTCCAATTCTAAATCTCTACCAATCACAGGATCCAATTTTCCTTTCTTGGCTAATCTAGTTAAATCTGAACCTAATTCATCTGTCAAAGGAGTTGTGGTTTTCTTTTCCTTTGTTTTAGGGGATTGCACATTTTCAGAAATTAATTTTTCTGATTCTTTTCTAACGTCTTCTAGGCTAGCACCTAAGCTTTCTAGAACACCTGCTGCAATACCCTCTCCTTCTCTTAATAATCCTATTAAAATATGTTCTGTACCAATATATTGGTGATTAAGTCTTCTGGCTTCATCAACTGACAATTCTATGACTTTTTTGGCTCTAGGAGTTAATCCTAAACTACTGGGGGTCTGACGATCACCTTGTCCAATAATAAATTCTACAGAAGATTGAATTTTATTGGATTCTATTCCTAGTGAACTAAGAACTTTCGCAGCTACTCCTTCTGACTCTTTAGATAAACCAAGGAGAATGTGTTCTGTACCAATATAATTATGCTTAAATCTTTGAGCTTCTTCTTGAGCTAATGATAAAACTTTTCTTGCACGTTCTGAAAATTTTTCGAATCTACTAGGCATATAAAACCCTTAAATTAGTTAACAAACTTAATGAAACTACAGTTAAAATATATCTCCTATTTAGTAGAATTTCAAATAAAGTTTATCTTTCTTATCCTTAAAAACGATGAATCAGCATATGAATTAAGGATAATTATTTGGTTTCTTTTGAGTCATTTGCTTCAGCTTCATCATCCGCTTTTTCAGATGAATCAACTTCTTCTACAACATCATCCGCTTTTTCAGATGAATCAACTTCTTCTACAACATCATCCGCTTTTTCAGATGAATCAACTTCTTCTACAACATCATCCGCTTTTTCAGATGAATCAACTTCTTCTACAACATCATCCGCTTTAGAAAAATGGTCTTTATCCAAAAGAACACTAAGAGCTAGTCTTCTTTTTTCATGATCTATTCTAATAATTTTCAAGTCTAATTCTTCACCTTCAGATAAAACCTGACCAGGGTCTTCAATCTCACTTTCTGAAATCTCACTAATATGGACTAGTCCTTCTAAACCACCTTCAATACGAGCAAATGCACCAAAATTTGTGATTTTAGTAATTCTTCCCTTATGTATATCTCCAAGAGCAATTGTCTGTCCTAAAGTTTCCCATGGCTCAGGCTCTAATCTTTTCTTACTTAAAGCTATCCTTAGAGTTTCTTTTTCAATATTTATAACTTTTACTTTAATAAGTTCTCCTACAGATACAAAGTTCTCTGGATCTACAACAGTATCCCAAGACAATTCTGAAATATGAACCAAACCATCTGCACCATCAATATCTACAAAAACTCCAAAAGAGGATGTGCCCAACACTTTACCTTCTACAATCTCTCCAACGGTAAGTTCATTAATTTTTTTAGCTTTTAATTTTAATTTCATTGCTTCTAATGCAGCTCTCTCTGAAAATATTGCTCTATTTCTTCTTCTATTTAATTCAGTGATTTTAAACTCTAATTTCATTCCTACCAAAGATTGTTTAGTTTCTTCATTATCGGACATATAGAGATCACGAGATTCTCCTACTAACTGAGATAAAGGAATAAAACCTTGAATACCCTCAGATTCTACAACTGCACCACCTTTGTTTATCGCTATTACATCCCCATCCATATTTCGATCATCTTCCATAGCTCTTTCTAAAACTCTCCAACCCTGTTCACCTTTAGCTCTGTCAACAGATAATAAAATTGTACCTTCACTTGTCTCAGGATTCATGACGTAAACAATTAATTCAGAGCCTATACTTAAAGATTTAGGATCTAATGTTTTCATTTCACGAGATAAAACAACACCTTCTGATTTTTGCCCAACATCTAAAAGTAATCCTTTTTCACTAGATTCAATTATAGATCCATCTATAATCTCTCCTCGCCTCAATGTTTTGATAGGAAAACCTTGCTCTAAAAGTTTCTCCATCAATGATTGACTTTCATTTGTTGACACTGAATTTAATTCTTCATTTTCCATATTATTTTTAAATTCTTAACTTAATTTAAATAAATTTTTAAAATTATATTTATTGAATAGATATTATTACGTATTTTAATTGCCCCCTGGCGGTGACTTATTTTCCCACAAAATTGTAGTATCGTAAGCGCTACAACATTTAACTTCCGTGTTCGAGATGGGAACGGGTTGGTCTATTGTGCTCTAACTACCAAGGGACAATTATTAAAATATGGTCGCGGGGGGCGGACTCGAACCGCCGACCTTTGGGTTATGAGCCCAACGAGCTGCCGCTGCTCCACCCCGCAGCAATTTTAATACTTATTTTTTTTGAACTGTATAATTCCATGTAATTCCATGTAATTCCATGAATTATCATTAAGTTAATTCTCTTAATGGGTCAAGCCCTCGAACCATTAGTACCGTTTAGCTCAAAATGTTACCATTCTTATACTCACGGCCTATCAACCCTGTAGTCTCCAGGGGGTCTTACTCTCTTACGAGATGAGAAATCTAATCTTAAGACGGGCTTCGCACTTAGATGCTTTCAGCGCTTATCCACAACAAACATAGCTACCCGGCGATGCAACTGGCGTCACAACCGGCACACCAGAGGTCTGCCCACTCCGGTCCTCTCGTACTAGGAGCAGCCTCTCTCAAATTTCTTACGCACATAGCGGATAGAGACCGAACTGTCTCACGACGTTCTGAACCCAGCTCGCGTGCCCTTTTAACCGGCGAACAGCCGGACCCTTGGGACCTTCTTCAGCCCCAGGATAGGACGAGCCGACATCGAGGTGCCAAACCTCCCCGTCGATATGAACTCTTGGGGGAGATAAGCCTGTTATCCCCGGGGTAGCTTTTATCCGTTAAGCCACGGCCCTTCCACTCGGTACCGTGGGATCACTTTGCCCCACTTTCGTGCCTGCTCGACTTGTAGGTCTCACAGTCAAGCCACCTTATGCCAATACACTCTTTGACTGATTTCCATCCAGCCTGAGGTGACCTTTGGGCGCCTCCGTTACTTTTTAGGAGGCGACCGCCCCAGTCAAACTGCCCACCAGACACTGTCCCAAAATAGGTTAGAAGCAAAATCAAAAAAGGGCGGTATTTCAAGGGCGACTCCACTCAAACTAGCGTTTGAGCTTCAAAGTCTCCCGCCTATCCTACACAAAGTTAATCACGATTCAATGCCAAGCTGCAGTAAAGCTCCACGGGGTCTTTTTGTCCTGCTACGTGTAACCCGCATCTTTACGGGTCATGCAATTTCACCGAGTCCACCCTCGAGACAGTGCTCAAGTCGTTACGCCTTTCGTGCAGGTCGGAACTTACCCGACAAGGGATTTCGCTACCTTAGGACCGTTATAGTTACGGCCGCCGTTCACCGGGGCTTCAGTGCATGGCTCTCACCAATTCCCTTAACCTACCGGCACTGGGCAGGCGTCAGCCCGTATACATCAGCTTTCGCTTTAGCACGGACCTATGTTTTTGATAAACAGTCGCTCGAGCCAATTCTCTGCGGCCAACAACGCTTTCAAGTGCAAGACTTTATACGTCATAGGCTCCCCTTCTCCCGAAGTTACGGGGTTAATTTGCCGAGTTCCTTAAGGGTGGTTCTCTCGTTCACCTTGGGGCTTTTACCCCTGTCCACCTGTGTCGGTTTTAGGTACGGTCACTGAAAGTTCTAGCATTGAGACTTTTCTAGGCAGCATAGGTACAGTTTAGTTCCCTAAGGCCGAAGCCTTAAGGTTCGAACCTCCCTCAGAAACCTAGTAATTTTAACCACTAAGCATAACTTACAGAGGCCCACTCACCATGTCCAATAGGCAAGCAAAACTTTCCTTCCTGCGTCATCCCCTTGCATAACAAACTAACTGTGGTGCTGGAATTTTGACCAGCTGTCCATCGAATTCACCTTTCGGCTACTCCTTAGGACCGACTAACCCTACGCCGATCAACGTTGCGTAGGAAACCTCGGACTTCCGGTGTCATTGATTCTCACAATGATTGTCGCTACTCATGCCGACATTCTCACTTCCCAGAACTCCACCAGACCTCACGATCTGACTTCTGTGCTCTAGGAACGCTCCCCTACCGATCATATTAGATATAATCCCGCATCTTCGGTGATTAGCTTTAGCCCCGACTATTTTCGGCGCAGATTTATTCGACTAGTGAGCTGTTACGCACTCTTTAAAGGATGGCTGCTTCTAAGCCAACCTACTAGCTGTCTGAACACATCCACCACCTTTCCCACTTAGCTAATACTTAGGGACCTTAGATTGCGATCTGGGCTGTTTCCCTTTCGACAATGGAGCTTATCCTTCACTGTCTCACTCCCAAGATAATCCTTGTGGCATTCGGAGTTTGGTTAAGTTTGGTAAGCTTACGCCCCCTAGCTCATCCAGTGCTCTACCTCCACAAGTTAATTCTTGAGGCTGTACCTAAATACATTTCGGGGAGAACCAGCTATCTCCGTGTTCGTTTAGCATTTCACCTCTACCCACAGCTCATCCCATCACTTTGCAACGTAAAAGGGTTCGGCCCTCCACGAAATGTTACTTTCGCTTCAGCCTGGCCATAGGTAGCTCACACGGTTTCGGGTCTAATCCATACAACTAAACGCCCTATTCAGACTCGCTTTCGCTGCGGCTCCGATACATAATATCTTAACCTTGCTATATAAATTAACTCGCCGGCTCATTCTTCAATAGGCACGCAGTCACAACTATAATGTTGCTTCTACGGTTTGTAGGCACACAGTTTCAGTTCTATTTCACTCCCCTTCCGGGGTAATTTTCACCTTTCCCTCACGGTACTAGTTCACTATCGGTCACCAAGGGTATTTAGCCTTAGGGGGTGGTCCCCCTAGGTTCCCACAAGGTTTCACGTGCCTCGTGGTACTTAGGAAAATTGGAAAGAGTTGAAGTCTTTTCACTTACGGGGCTATCACCCTCTGTGGCGTGACTTTCCTGACTTACTTCAGTTAAGACAACAATTTTTTACTCTTCGAAAGAAATGGAGTTCTTTCACCCAATCTCCTGCAAACAACATAAAGTATAAGACTCCAGTCCGTTTAACTATATGAATTTAGGCTAGTCCCATTTCGCTCGCCGCTACTTTGGGAATCTCGGTTGATTTATTTTCCTCAGGGTACTTAGATGTTTCAGTTCCCCCACTTACCTCTTGATTTTTACAAATCAAGTGTCTTTAAAAAGACGGGTTTCCCCATTCGGGTATCCCCGGTTTAAGCTTGTTAGACAGCTAACCGAGGCTTATCGCAGTCTTACTACGCCCTTCATCGGCCCTATGGTGCCAAGGCATCCCCCATGCGCCCTTAGTAGCTTGACCCACTAAGAGAATCAACTTAATTAATTTTTAGTTCTACAAGAAATTTTCCACTCAGAATTATTGCAATTCAAAAAAACTATTCAATTGTTAAATCGAAAATATTAATTCATAAATAAATCAATACAAACGAAGCCTCTTATAAATTAAGGGCTAACTGTGTAATTTAACTGCGAGAATCTATTAAGTCAACAGTATTTTTATCATTGAATCACAATTATGATTAATTAAACGTATTTCAAATCACTAAAAATTGGATTACTATTAAATCGTTTGTTAAATATTTTTATAATAATGGAGAACATAAATTGTCAATTCATGCTGTATTAGGTGGCCAATGGGGAGATGAAGGAAAAGGTAAAATTGTTGATTTTCTTGCAGAAAACTTTTCTATAGTAGCTAGATTTTCTGGTGGAAACAATGCAGGACACACAGTAATTAATGAGTTAGGCGAATTTAAGTTCCACCTGATCCCATCTGGAGTATGCTGGCCTCATGTTAGTAATATTATTGGCAATGGAGTAGTCGTTGATCCAAATGTTCTTATCGAAGAAATCTCTAAATTAAAAGATCTAGGACTCGGACATTCTAAAATTAAAGTCAGTAATAAATGTCACATAGTAATGCCATATCATATTCTAATAGATCAATCCGATGAAAAAAGAAAAGGCTCTTTTAAATTAGGCACTACTGGAAGAGGTATAGGACCTGCTTATGTAGATAAAGTATCACGTGAAGGAATCAGAATAGGAGAATTACTAGATCTTAAAGACTTTCAGGAAAATCTTAATAGAATTTTAACACTGAAAAATGAAATGCTAACGAAAGTTTATAATCAAGAGCCTCTTAAAATAACTCAGATTATGGAAAATGCAAAATCATGGGCTTCATTTTTAAAACCATATATTGATGATACTGAAAGTTACATATCTAATTCCATTAAAGACAACAAAAAAATACTATTAGAAGGTGCACAAGGCTCTTTGCTAGATTTAGATCATGGGACTTATCCTTTTGTAACATCTTCTAACCCAACTATAGGTGGTGCATTAACTGGATTAGGACTGGGACCTAAAAATATTTCAGAAATATTTGGTGTTTTCAAATCTTATTGTACGAGGGTAGGAGCAGGACCTTTCCCTACTGAATTAGAAGGAGATTTGGGAGAAAAATTAAGAATCAAAGGTCATGAATTCGGTACAACTACAGGAAGACCTAGAAGATGTGGATGGTTCGATGTAGTAATTGCAAATTATAGTATTAGAATCAATAATTTAGATTCAATAATTTTAACTCGCCTAGATATTCTAGATGGGTTTGATGAAATTAAAATCTGCGTAGGTTATGAGCTAGAAGGAAAAGAAATCACAGATCTTCCTTTTGATCCTAAAATATTACAAAAATGTACTCCTATTTATGAAGTGTTAAAGGGATGGCAACAAAGTACTTCAGGTGTATCAGAACTAAACTCTCTACCTAAAGAAGCAACTAAATTTATATCCAGAATACAAGAATTAACCCAAACACCTATAAAAATTATTTCTACAGGACCTAAAAGGCATGAAACTATTTCCAATTAGGATTATTTTACTTCAGAAATATCTATGTCATAATCGTCCAAAATATCATCAAATGAAACACCCGAATTTGTTAAATTATCCGGAATAACCATAGGAAGTCTTAAGCCCCCCACAGGAAAACCTTTTTTATTCAATGCATATTTGACAGGGATAGGGTTTGTTACCCAAAACAATGCTTTAAATAAAGGAAGTAGTCTTTTATGAAGAGAAGAAGCTTTTTCAATTTCTCCCTCTAATATTAATCCCATCATAGATTTCACTTGATCTCCAATAATATTTGAGGCTACACTTACCACTCCATATCCTCCCAACATCATTATTAAGAAAGTTTCATTATCATTCCCACTCCAAACTTTAAAACCTTCAGGAGCATTTGAAATTATCTCTGTGATTTGATCTAAATCACTAGATGCTTCCTTAACACCAATAATATTTTCTATTGAAGACAATTTTAGAGTAGTTTCTGCTTCCATGTTCAAGGATGTTCTGCTTGGAACATTATAGAGAATACCTGGAATGTTTACAGAATCAGTAATTTTCACAAAATGCTTATACAACCCTTCTTGTGTGGGTTTGTTGTAAGCAGGAACTGTTAACAATAAACCATCTACTCCTAACTTCTCAGCATCTTTAGAAAGGTCTATAGAAACTTGAGTATTATTATCGGTTGTTCCAGCTATAACTGCGACATCAGATCCAACAGATTTTTTAACAATTGAGAATAATTGTAATTTTTCATCATAACTCAGGGTAGGTGCTTCCCCTGTAGTTCCCCCTATAACCAATCCATCACTACCAGAATTTACTAATGCTATAGATAATTCTGAAGCACGTTGAAAATCAACCTTTCCTTCTGAATCAAAAGGAGTAACCATAGCTGTTAAAAGTCTTCCAATTTCGTTCACTGTGCCTCTTTTACTAACTCAATTTAAAATATTGAGTTAATATTATCTCCTTTGAGAATCATTAGTCTAGAAAAATTATATCTGTCCCATTGATAAAGCAGTTTCCATAATTTGTATAACATTAAGTGCAGCACCTTTTCTTAAATTATCTGACACTACCCATAACGCTATTCCATTTTCACAGGATAAATCCTTTCTTATTCTTCCAACAAATACAGGATCTTTTCCAGAAGAATTATAGGGCATAGGATATTCTTGAAAGTTTTCCTTTCCCAAAACCTCTATCCCTTTCATACTATCAAGTGCATCATAAACAGAGTTTAAGTCTACTGGCTTAGATAATTCTAGATTAATTGATTCACAGTGAGTAATTGGAACAGGAACTCTCACACAAGTAGATGTGATTTTTATTTCTGAATTATGAAGAATTTTTCTTGTTTCGTTAATCATTTTATGCTCTTCTCTGGTATAACCATCTGATTCAAAAACATCTATTTGAGGAATAAGTGAAAAAGCTATCGGGTGCTGAAACACTTCATTAGTTATTTTTTTATCTTTTAACCAATTATTACTCTGAGTAAACAATTCTTTAGTCGCAAGGCTTCCTGCACCTGATACTGATTGATATGTAGATACAATCAACCTTTCTACTTTAGCAATCTTTTCTATGGCATATACTACCATTGCCAAAGGTGTTGTTGTGCAGTTAGGAATAGATATTATACCCTTATGCATGGAAATATCCTCAGCGTTAACTTCAGGAATCACTAAAGGGACGTCATCATCCATTCTGAAAGCGCTACTATCATCAATAACTAAAGAGCCCTTATTTGCTGCAATAGGAGCATATTTTAGACTTACTTCTGTATCAGCAGAAATAAACACAACATCTACTTCATTAAAAGAGGATTCATCAGTTTCCTCTACAATTAGTTTCTGATCTAAATAATTAATAATTTTCCCCGCAGATCTAGAAGAAGCCAGAAGACTTATCTTTTTGTAAGGATATTTTCTTTCTTCAAGTAACTTCAAGCATTCAATACCAACTGCACCTGTAGCACCTAATATAGCTATGGAAGGAATAATTTTCTCTTGCATACTCAAATGATATACATAAATTTCAGAAACCTAAAATCTTTTCAATACCATAAATCATATGAGTTTTTCTAGGTTTACTCCTATGCATTTTCGATACATATTTTACTGCCAGTAAAACTCCTGGCATAAAATTAACTCTATCTATTGAATCGTGAATCAATGTCATTGTTTGCCCAGGAGAACCAAAAATTATTTCATGTCTAGCTACTCTTCCTGGCATTCTTACACTATGAATTTTAATCCCTTCAAAATCTCCTCCACGAGTACCAGAAATTTTCTCTGATTCTGTTTCAGTAAATGTAAATTTATCTTTCCTTTGACTGGATATAGAATCAGCTAAAGAAATAGCAGTACCACTAGGCGAATCTAATTTTTGTTCATGATGGCTTTCAACAATATCAACGTAATCAAAAAACGGTGCAATTACTTTTGATACTACTCCTAATAAAACTGCACCAATTGCAAAGTTAGGAGCAAAAACTATTCCAATACCCTTATTTTTAGCTAAATTTTCGGCTCTATCAATCAATGAATTCTCATAACCTGTAGAGCCAGAAACTAAACTAACTTGATTCTTAGCTGATGCTTCAAGAGCAATAGAAATTCCTTCAGAATTAGTAAAATCTACCAAAATTTCTATATCATCATGCTGAGAAAAACATTCTTCTAGAGAATTATACATAGGAATCTTATCTCTTGGAAAATCCATAAACTCTGATTCAGAAAACTTGTCTATTCCTGCTATCAAATCAGTAGAAGAATCTTTAGAAACTGCTTCAACAACAGCTTTGCCCATCTTTCCTAATGCCCCATGGACAGCAACTTTTATAGTTTCATTCACCATTTAATTTTTAACCACTAATTTCTTAAGTCCGGAGGCCTAGGTCTGTTTCTATCTTTAGAAACTGATCTTCTCCTAGAGTCATTATCTCTATTTCTTGAATCTCTATTTCTTGAATCTCTATTTCTCGGATTTCTATTTCTTCTATTATTCTTTTCTTCAGCTAATTCTTCAAAACCTGGACCAGTAAGATAATGATCTATCTTTGTAGATAAATCTACTCTTCCCATGTCATCTACCTTCTTAACTATAACCTTTACTTCGTCACCAATATTTACAACTGATTCAACTGTATCAACATGCCCTTCTCCTAATTCACTAATATGGAGTAATCCATCTTTTCCAGGAAGCAATTGCACAAAAGCTCCAAATGGCATAATTCTTACAACTTTTCCTTCAAAAACATCAGCTTGTTTTATCTCTCTTGTTAAATCATCAATTCTAGTTCTTACAGCATCTAAAGAATCATCATCTGTACCTCCAATTACAACTTTCCCATCATCATCTATATCAATACTCACTTCGAATTCCTCTATCATGCCTCTAATAACAGAACCTCCAGAACCTATTACTGCTCCAATTTTATCCTTAGGAATATTTATAGTAATTAGCTTCGGAGCAAATTTACTCAAATTCTCTCTTGGAGCATCTAGGGTAGATACTAGATTATCTAAAATGGACAATCTAGCTATTTTAGCTTTCCCTAAAGCTTCTTCCATGATCTCAAATGTAATTCCTTTAACTTTAATATCCATTTGCAATGCTGTTACTCCCTCTTTAGTTCCTGCAACTTTGAAATCCATATCTCCAAAATGATCTTCAGCGCCCTGTATATCAGTCAAAATAGAATGTTTTCCTTCTGAATTAATAATTAGTCCCATAGCTATTCCGGCTACAGGATCTATAATAGGTACTCCCGCATCCATCAAAGACAAAGTTCCAGCACAGACACTAGCCATAGAGGTAGACCCATTAGAACTAACCACTTCAGATACTACCCTAATTGTATAAGGGAAATCATCTTGAGAAGGTATTACTGGAAATAATGCCCTTTCTGCTAAAGCTCCATGCCCTATCTCTCTTCTTCCAGTGAATAAACCTCTTCCAACTTCCCCAACCGAAAAATCTGGGAAATTATAATGATGAATAAAATATTTTTCATTAAAAGGAGTTAAGTTATCTATTTTCTGTTTTTCACCTTCAGAAGCTAGTGTAACAGTACTTAAAACATGTGTGTCACCTCTACGAAATATACTGGATCCATGAGCTCTCGGCACATAACTAACTTCAGAGTCTAACAATCGAATTTGATCAAGATTCCTTCCATCTGGTCTTTTTTCTTTTTGAGATATGTTATCTCTTAAAATATCCATTTCAATATCATGAATTAAGGTATCCAATTGTTTGTCTAACCCTTCTTGGTTTTCATCAGAAATATCATTAGAAATACGCTCTTTCAATGAATTTAAAATTTCATCCTTAGAAACATCAGCCTCTTCTTTCTCATGAAATTTAATCAAAGTATCTTTTATATGTTCAGTTTGTTCATCAGATAATTCTAAAGAATTTAAAGTTTCTGAAATTACCCATTTTTCTTTCCCAAGCTCTGATTGAATTTTCTTAATAACATTAACAATTTCTTTATTCTGATCTTGTGCAATTTTTAAAGCTTCCAAAAGTTTCTCTTCTGAAACAATATTCGCTCCAGCCTCAACCATCATTATTGCATCTTCTGTACCTGCCACAGTTAAATCAATTTCACTATTACTTAATTCTTCATAACTAGGATTAATAACAAAATCTCCATCAATATATCCAACATTGCATGCTCCTACTGGATCTGAAAAAGGTATATCAGATATGGCTAAAGCGCATGAAGCTCCAACGATTCCCAGTGATTCATGAGTGTTTTCCTGATCCGTGGATAGGATACTAACAACTATTTGAATGTCATTATGAAAGTTTTTGGGGAACAATGGTCGTAATGGTCTATCTATTAAACGTGCATTTAATACAGCTTCAGTCCCAGGCCTACCTTCTCTTTTAAAGAATCCTCCAGGCAACTTACCTGCAGCATAAGCTTTCTCAGCCACATCAACAGATAGAGGAAGAAAGTCAATGCCTTCCCTTGCAGTTTTTGATGCTACAACTGTTACTAATAATAAAGTGTCTCCACATCTTACAGTCACCGATCCGTTAGCTTTGTGTGCTAATTTACCAACTTCAATTTCAATATTTTTTTGACCAATGTCTATTTTAAAAGTTTTTACCATGATTTTTATTTATCTCTCTTATACTAAATTTATATTTAAATTTACAAAACTACAAAAACAATTTGAAAATACTAATTATCAAGACTAAAATCTGAAAACCTTCTTTAGAATGAATATTTTAGAAAAGGGGATAAATTACCTACGTAATTTGAGACTATCAACCAATTTTATATATCTAGATTCATCTTTACTAACTAGATACTTGAGAAGCTTTCTTCTTTGTCCAACCATAGAAATAAGTCCTCTTCTACTTGAATGATCATGTTTATGTGTTTTTGAATGTTCAACTAAACGATTGATACTGTCTGTAAGTAGAGCTACTTGAACTTCTGTAGAGCCAGTATCATTTTCTTTCAACTTATATTTTTCTATTATTTCCTTTTTTTGTTCACGCATAACGAAGTGCAGAGTTTTAGTTATTTAGATCCGATAGTCTATATATTCAACAACAGATCAAGTGCCTCTCCTATACAGCACTAATTTCATAATTTCTTAAATTTCCCACAAGATAATACGATATTATTATCAAAATAACAAAGTATTATAAAAAAACCGATTTATTGTAAATATTAATAATTTCACAAAAAATCACATTAATTTTTGGATATTTTTTATATATTTAACAAAAATTAGAACAAATTTCACAAAAAACCCTGTTTTTATTAAAAAATTGACCTTATAAAACTTGACATGTTTGTTTGAGCGAGAATATGATTGCATATAGTGCTTCAATTGGCATTTTCAGGTTAACAGTATACTTGAAAGTAGAACAATGTAGTTATTAAATGGACCGAGTTTAATCTTCGGACCGTTTTAAATTGAAAATTAGATAATCCATAGTTTAATGGGAGGATGGGCCAAATGAAAGGTCTTCTCTTAGCAACAACGATATTAACGATATTTACAGTAATAGGATGTGAAGCGGCGGCGGGAGCATCAGGTCTACAAGGACCACAAGGAGCTCAAGGTGCACCAGGTGCAGCAGGAGTTCAAGGTGATGCAGGACCACAAGGACCAGCAGGTGCGCAAGGACCAGCAGGTGGACAAGGATCTGCAGGACCACAAGGTGATCAAGGACCTATAGGACCAGCAGGACCTAGCGGTTCTCAAGGACCTAGTGGTGAAGCAGGAATAAAGGGAAACCCAGGTAACCCAGGACCAGCAGGTGCTGATGGAAAAGATGGAGGAACAGGAGCAAGTATAGTTTCTGGAACTGCAGGTACATCAGTAACTATATCTGGTGGAGGTTATGCTGATGGAGAGGCTATCTCAATACAAGCAAATGGTGTAGAAATAGCTACTGCAACAGCAAATTCAAATGGAGCATTCTCTATAGAAATCTCTACTGTAGGACTTCCTAACGGAGCTCACACACTTAGTGGTGAAGGTGGCGATGGTTCTAACGCAGTAGGTGTTTTAGTCATCGGTGGATCTGGTGGCTTACAGTCTTCTCCGTAAATTAAGTATTTACAAAGGAACTTATTGAAACAGCCTGTATTATTATGGGCTGTTTCTTTTTGTATATAATCGAAGTTTTCCTATTCTTCTTCCAATAGTTGATTGAACAGTAATTTTTAAATTATCAACTTCAATGTGGTCTCCTACTTCAGGCATTTTCCCCAATTCTTTGTAAACTAAACCACCAATAGTATCAAATCCATCAACTAGAATTGATGTTCCTATCTCCTCATTAAGATCAGCTACTGTCATTCTTGCATCTACAATTGTTATCGAATCATTGATTATTTGAATATCTGGATCTTTCACATCAAATTCATCAGCTAATTCTCCAACAATTTCTTCAATTAAGTCTGTAACCGTAACTAATCCAGAAATCCCTCCATGCTCATCAATTACTATAGCCATTCTAGTTTGATGTTTTTGAAATTCACGTAATAACTGTTCTAAGTTTTGTGATTCTGGAACAAATATCGCAGGACGAACTATTTCTTGAATATACAGTGATCTTTCCTTTTTTCCAACTACTTTCAATACATCTCTTGCATAAGCTATACCTAAAATATCATCAATACTATCTCCAATAACAGGAATTTTACTGTAGCCATCTTCAAGCATTAAATTAGTAATTTCATTTAAATCACTATTCGATTCAACTGTAATCATATCTACTCTTGGTCTCATAATTTCTCTTACTTTGACTGTGTCCATTCTCAAAATACCTTGAATCATTTTCATTTCTTCAGGGTCTACTGATAAACCTGCTGCTTCCAATGCATCAATTTCAACAGCATCTTTTTCTTCATTATTATTTCCATTAGATGAGACAGAAAATTTTCTAAAAACACTTAAATTTAAAAGTGAAACAGTTAAAATTAGAAGAAATTTTGGGATTCCAATTAATTTTTCAACAGCCTTATCATTCAATGAAAAGACAATAAAATAACCAAATAATGGAAAAATTAGTGAAACTATAAAATAAATTAATGATCCCAACCAAGTATTCAAAAATATATTCGAATAAAAATAAAATATAAAAACCGTATGAATAGCTAAGCCTAAAGCCCAGATACCTACTAATATCCGAATAATAGATTGAGAAAAAATTACATCATGAATCAGGTTACCATTGTCTTTGTCTTCAAATTTTGACAAAAGAATTAACCTGGTTGAAGTTCCATTAAAAACTCGATATGAGAAAAGAAAAATTAAATAACTAAAAAAAAGAAAGAAAAAAACAATGAATTTCAAAACAACATCAATCATTAACAGTTGCTCGATACTATCTTATTTTCAAATCTATTATGTCTATGACTGGGGTCGTCTGAACTCATATATCTTATTTTAATTTTCTAGCAGGATTACCTATTACAGTAGTTCCTTCTTTTACGTTTGTTGTAACTACTGAACCGGCACCTGTTACAGATCTTGCACCTATCTCTACAGGTGCAATTAGCATTGTACCAGATCCTATAAAGCAATTGTCACCAATAACAGTACGATTCTTTGTTTTTCCATCATAATTACATGTCACTGTACCTGCTCCAATATTTACATCTGCCCCAATTGTAGCATCACCTATATAAGCAAAATGAGTAATGAATGAATTTTTTTCTATTGTACTATTCTTAATTTCCACAAAATTTCCAATATACACATCACTTCCAATATAAGAATTATCTCGAATTCTTGAATATGGACCAATTTGAACATTCGAATCTATATTGCTATCAACACATTTAGAGTAATCAATTTTGCAATTGCTACCAATTATAGTATTTTCAATATAAGCATTAGGACCTATATTTGAGTAATCTCCTATTTTTGTGTTCCCTTTTAGAAAAGAAAAAGGTTCAATTACACATCCTTTCCCTAGTTTCACTGAAGAATCTATATAGGTATTGTTTGGATCAATAATTATGACTTGATCATCAGAATTATCATTAGGTTTTATAGGTTTAGTCATAAATTATTTCTAAATAAATAATCAGTTACCTTGAAGATGTTGGAAATAACACATGTTAATATTTTAAGATTATAAACTACTATAGTAATCTCAGAAACGCAAAAATAACAATTAATTCATATAGTGAGATAATTCGATTTATACTTGAATCAAAACACTATATATAATCAATAATAATTTTGGAGAGGTGCTAGAGTGGCCGATTAGGCGCGCTTGGAAAGCGCGTGTTCCAGTTAAATGGAACCGCGGGTTCGAATCCCGCCCTCTCCGCCATATTGATAAAAAATATTAGATTTTATTTTAAAAATAATGTAAATTCTTTTTTTGAAGTTTGGATTAGAGTAACAGTAGTCAACCCCTAAAGGGGTATGACAACTTGTTATTTATTAGATTAAATTTTGTTGTGATAATCGAAAAAGGAGAAAATTTGAGTAAAAATCTAGTAATAGTTGAATCACCTACTAAAGCAAGAACATTGCAAAGGTTTCTAGGGAATGATTTTATCGTTGAAGCATCAATCGGTCATATCAATAATCTTGAATCAGGTAGAGAGGCAGATAGAAGTGGTCCTGTGGTTGGACTCAATAAAGATCTAGAACCCATCTGGGGGTTAGAAAGAGGTGCAGTAACTCGTATTAATAAACTAAACAAACTTGCTAAAGAATGTGATGTTATTTATTTAGCTGCGGATCCAGATAGAGAAGGCGAAGGAATTGCATATCACGTAGCAAATGCACTTATTGAAAAAAAACATTCTAAAGAAAAATTCAAAAGAGTTGTTTTTCATGAAATTACTGAAAAAGCTGTTAAAGAGGCTTTTGAAAGTACTAGTGAAATTAATATGAATCTAGTAAATGCTCATATAGGAAGAAGACTTGTAGATAGGTTAGTTGGGTTTACTTTAAGTGGTTTAACTTCTTCTTTACTAAGATTAAAACGATTATCAGTAGGTAGGGTACAATCAGTTGCCGTTAGCATCGTAAAAGATAAAGAGGACGAAATAAAAGCATTCAATCCAGAAGAATATTGGAATATAAATGCTAATTTCTTATCAAATAATAATTCATACTCAGGAAAATTATTCAAAATACCTGGAGTAACTGCAAAAGATTTCAAAATAAGTAATCAATTACAAGCAGATCAGATTGAAAATTCAATAAACAACTCAGTTTTTTCAATAGAATCCATTAAGACCTCCAATAGAACTTCAAAGCCTAGGCCTCCTTTTACAACCAGTACGCTTCAGCAAGACGCTTCTTTTAGGTTAAGAATGAGTCCTTCTAAAACCATGGCTGTTGCTCAACAACTATTTCAAGGAATAAAAATAGGAGGAGGAGAAGAAGGATTAATTACTTATATGAGAACTGATTCAACAATATTATCTAATGAATCAATGAAAAGTATCATGGGTCACATAAAAAATTCTTATGGTGAAAATTATTTTACTGAAAGAAAATACAAAACTAGATCTGCTAATGCTCAGGAGGCCCATGAAGCAATAAGGCCTACATCTATAAATAGAACACCTGAATCAATTAAGAGTTTTTTAGAAGATGATCAATTTAAGCTCTATGATTTAATTTGGAAAAGAACTGTGGCAAGCCAAATGACGGAGAGCAAAACTAAAAAAACTAGTTTAATTACTTCCTCATTGAATGATGAGAATAGTTACAAATTTAAATCAGAAACAGAGGAGTTAGTTTTTGATGGATTTAAAAAGTTATTTCCTGAAAAAGAAAATAAAAAGCTTCCAGATCTTAAAGAAGGAATATCAGTAGATCTAGATTCATTAAATAAAGAACAAAAATTCACACAACACGCTCCAAGATACACGGAAGCTTCTTTAATAAAAGCAATGGAGGATTTAGGTGTGGGACGGCCTAGTACCTACGCAAGCATTCTTAACACTATAAAAGATAAAAGGTATGTATGGATAAGTAGTAGATCAATATATTTAAGCCCAATAGGAAATGCACTAGTAGAGGAACTAAAAATAGAATTCTCAAATAGTTTTATGGACTACAAATTTACTGAGAAAATGGAACAAGAACTTGATCTTATTTCTAATGGAAAATCAAAAAGAGAAAACTTTGTAAAAAACTTCTGGAATAATTTTGAACCTTTGACATCTAAATTAGCTTTAAGGGGTGAAGAAAATCCTAGAGATCCTAGTGAATATAATTTTTTAAGAACTAACATAGTATGTTCAGCGAAATCTCCGTGTATCAATTCTGAAACAGGAAAAAATTTTGAGGAAAATGATCCACCCTTAGGAACAAAATCCGTGAATGAATCTTTGGAAATTGCCCCACACTTAATGTGGATAAGATTCAGAAATAAAAAAGGTGATGGTGCATTCCTAGCTTGTGAGGACAGAGAATGTAAAGTTACAGGAGATGAAGAAGCTTGGGCATCAAAAGGAAGAAGGAGAGAAAGATCACTAAAAAAATTACAACTTTCAATGAGTGAAAAAAGTCTCCACAGCTAAAAATTCATTATCTTAGTATCTTTTATAGAAGAACAAATAAATAAAACTAGATAAAATTAGAGAATATAAATTTTTAATTTTAAATAAATGATATCTTCTAGAAAAAATCAGGAAAAATCAGAAATCCCTAAGTCGCTTTATGAAAAAATTATCCGAAAACCTTGGTTTGATCAAGTAATAAACTACAAGGAATTTTTGGATAAAAGACGACTTCTCTCCTCGTACACCATTAGAAATTATGTAATAGATTTAACAACATTTTTTGAGTTCTTAAATAGCATTTCATTAAAATCATTGCATGACTTACATAAAAATCATATTAGAGGATATATGAGGTGGTTATCAATGAGGAATGTGTCTAGGAAAAGCATTTCAAGAAAACTCTCATCACTAAAAACTTTTTTCACCTACTTGGAAGATAACAATGAAATATCTCATAATCCTGCAGAAATGGTAAAACCTCCTAAGCAAGATCAAAAATTACCTAGAATAGAAAACTCAGAAGATATCTCTAAAATGATGGAAGAAGATTTTATCTCGACTAAAATGAAATTAAGAAACTCAACAATAATAGAAGTTTTGTACGGATCAGGAATGAGAGTAAGTGAATTGAGAAACCTATTACTCGAAAATATTAATCTTGAATCAGGCGAAATAAAAGTGAAAGGTAAAGGAAATAAAGAAAGAATAGTATTAATTGGAGAAAAAGCTGTAAATTCAATTAAAAAATATTTGGATTTTGAAAGAAAAACAACATCTAATACAAACTATTTATTCTTAAATAAATTTGGAAATCCTATTTCAACAAGATCAATTCAAAGAATAGTGAAAAAATATAGTCAGATTGCAGGACTTCATGAAGATTTCCATACACACACTCTTCGTCATAGTTTTGCTACCCATATGTTAGATGGTGGCGCTGATATCAAAGTAGTCCAAGAATTATTAGGACACTCTAGCCCAACTACAACACAAATTTACACTCATATTTCTAAAGAAAAAATAAAAGAAATATATAATTCATCTCACCCTAGATCTAAAAATGCTTAATCAAATATTTTTTTTGTTAATAAATCCGTTAAACTTAAATACTGAGGTATAAAATGAAAAAAATTCTATTAATTAATGGTCCAAATTTAAATAACCTAGGTAATCGAGAATCAAAATTCTATGGAGATATAACTCTTGAAGAAATTGAAAGCGAAATTCTAGAATATGGAAAATCACACAACCTTGAAATAGAATGTTTTCAATCTAATCACGAGGGAAATATCGTAGATTTTATCCAAAAACATTCTAAAGATTCATTTGGAATAATAATTAATCCTGGTGCCCTAACTAGTTCAGGTTATTCCTTGGTAGATGCAATAATTGATTCAAATCTTGCTACCATAGAAGTTCATCTATCAAATATTCATGCAAGAGAAAAATTCAGAAGCACCTCAATCATTGCACCTATATCAATAGGTCAAATTTCTGGTCTCGGTAAAAAGGGATATATTTTTGCCCTCAAACATTTAATTGATCAAATAAATAGCAAATAAATTGACTGAGAAAAGATTAGAAAAAATACAAGATGTAATCAAAAAAAGTGAATTTGATTCCATATTAATTTCAAATCCTATTAACAGAAGATATCTATCTGGATTTACAGGTTCTTGGGGTTACTTATTAATTACAGAAAAAGAATGTAGGTTATCTACTGATTCAAGATATTCAATCCAAGCAGAAACCGAATCTGCCCAATTTGAGGTTATTACAGTTACTAGTCAAACCCCCTGGCCTTTAGCTATTACTGAAGGATTAAATCTCAAAAATATAGCTTTCGAATCAGAAGATATCACTGTTGAAAATTTGAAATATCTTGAAGACAAGACACCTTACAAATGGATACCTTCACCTAATATAATATCCTCTCTAAGATCCATAAAAGATGACGAAGAATTAGAAACAATTCAAAAAGCAATAAATATTGCTGACAACTCTTTTAACGCAATATCTGAAAATATAAAACCAGGAGATACTGAAAAAGAGATAGCATGGGAATTAGAAAAACACATAAGAATGCAAGGAGCAGAATCATTATCTTTTGAGACAATAGTGGCATCGGGGCCTAATTCAGCTAAACCTCATCATTCTCCAAGCAATAGAAAAATACGCGAAGGAGAACCAATAGTAATTGATATGGGTGCAAAATTTTCAGGATATTGTAGTGATTTAACTAGAACAATATGTATAGGAAAACCTGATGAAAAATACAATAAAATTTATGATACTGTTTTTATAGCTCAATTAACTACTATAGAAACTCTCGAAAAGGGAATGACAGGAAAAGGAATAGATAATTTAGCTAGATCAATAATTACTGATTCAGGTTTCGGTGAGAATTTTGGGCACAGCCTAGGTCATGGTGTAGGTTTAGAAGTTCATGAAAACCCAGGCGTAGGACCTACTAGTGAAAATATCATAGAAGAAAACATGGTTTTCACTGTAGAGCCAGGAATATACATAGAAAATTGGGGAGGCGTGAGGATCGAAGATATAGTATCTATTAAAAATGGTGAAACAAAGATAATGAGTAACGCAAAAAAAAATAAAATCTTAGATTGATCAGAAAGGGGAAAAATGACAATTAGTTCTAGTGAAATAAAAAGGAATATGACAATAATGCTTGATAATGAAATATATCAAATTCTTGAATGGCAACATAGAAAACCTCCCAAAGCTCCTCCCACACTGACACTAAAGGTTAAAAATATTAAAACAGGGAATGTTTTTGAAAAAAAATTACAAGGCAATAGACCATTAACATTAGCCAGAACAGATAAAAGACCATTTCAATATCTTTATAGTGATTCAAGTAGTCATACATTTATGAATAACGATACTTTTGAACAAATAGAAATCTCATCTACAATTTTAGGAAATGCTTTAGATTTTATTGTTGAAGGAGAGTTGATAGAAGTTATTTTGTTTGAAGAAAATCCTATAAGTATTGAATTGCCAATTTCAGTAATCTTAAAAGTAGAAGACACTGAACAAGCTGTAAGAGGAGATACTGCAACTAATGTAACAAAAACTGCTACTTTAAATACAGGTCTTAAAGTACAAGTTCCATTATTCATATCTACAGAAGATAATATTAAAATTGATACTCGCTCAGGACAATATATTGAAAGATCAAAGTAGAAATGGTTTTTAAGGAAGAAAACAACTACTCACGAATTCATGCTACCTTCTCTGTTGGGGAACTTTCAGAATATATAAAAAATACTTTGGAAAAAAGCTCTCATTTAAGAAACTTTGAAGTGATTGGAGAAATATCTAATCATTTTCAATCATCGAGTGGGCATAATTATTTTTCTTTAAAAGATGAAAAAGCAGTAATAAGATGCGTTATGTTTAGAGATGCATCTGGAATTGAATTTATTGAAGATGGACAACAAATAAGTGCAGAAGGTTATGTTTCCTTTTATAAATCAAGAGGAGATCTTCAAATATATGTTAATAAAGTTCAACCAGAAGGAATTGGTTCCCTCCAAAAGAATTTCGAATTATTAAAAACTAAACTTGAATCAGAAGGTTTGTTTGATGTATCTAGAAAGAGAAATATACCTCAATATCCACAAATGATTGGAATAGTCACTTCCAAAAAGGGTTCAGTTTTGCAAGATATTATAAACATTATTAAAAGAAGATATCCATTAATAAAAATTAAGATTGCTGATACTAAAGTTCAAGGCAAAGAAGCTGCTATTTCAATTGTGAAATCAATAAAAATATTAGAATCAGAAAAGAATATTCAATTAATAATTTTAGCTAGAGGAGGAGGATCTTTAGAGGATCTTTGGCCTTTTAATGAAGAGATCGTAGCTAAATCTATCTTTGCTTCCAAAGTGCCTATTGTAAGTGCGGTGGGGCATGAAACAGATGTGACAATTTCTGATCTAGTTTCAGATATTAGAGCAGCAACTCCCTCTGCTGCAGCTGAAATAGTTACACCTGATATTAAGGAATTGAAAAATATCATCTCACAAAAATTATATGACTCTCTAAATAATCTGGAATTTATTCTTAGCAAAAAACAATCAGTAGCTGAAATAACATTAGACAGACTATTGAATAATAAACCAGAAATTTCTAATTCAGAAAATATTATCAATCTTCATTCAAATTCTATTCGCAATTCATTTATTCAAATTCTTGAAAAATCATATTTTCAAATAAACTCATTAGAAAATTCTTTAAGAACCTTGAATCCTGAAAATGTCTTAAATAGGGGATATTCAATAGTCTCAAATAAAAAGGATAATCAACTCATCACAAAAACTGATCGCTTGAAAGTCGGAGATTTACTTTCAATCACCATTAAAAATGGAGAACTTGAAGCTAAAACTACTAAGATAAACAATAAAAAGACCAAGGAAAATTATGAGTGAAAAAGATACTTTTGAATTCTTATTAAATCAATTAGAAATCATTGTAAGAAAACTAGAAGAGGGAGATCTTTCATTGGAAGAATCAAAAAAATTATTTCTCGAAGGTGTAGAAATTGCAAAAAAATGTAAAGAAAAACTTTCAGAAACAAAATTAGAAATTGAAGATATTTCTAAAGAATTAGATTTTGATAACTCTATTTAGAAATACTTACTTTTTTTAAGACTTTTTACCTGATTCTACAGGCTTTTCAAGAATCTCATCAATTATTCCATATTTTACTGCCTGTTTAGCGGTCATCCAAGAATCTCTATCAGAATCCTTAATTATCTTAGATTCAGGTTGTCCAGTATGATTAGAAATTATTTTAGTTAAACCATCTTTTACTCTTAAAACTTCTTTTGCAGCTATTTCAATATCAGAAGCTTGACCCTGAGCCCCACTTATAGGTTGATGCATATGAATTGTAGAATTAGGTAATGCAAACCTTTTTCCTTTAGTTCCAGCAGTTAAAAGAACAGTACCAAAACTAGCACATAAGCCTACACTAATTGTTGAAACATCACATGGAATATGTTGCATCGTATCATAAATGGCTAAACCTGCATAAACTCCCCCACCAGGAGAATTAATGTAAAGATTAATATCTTTAGTAGAATCCTCTCTTGCTAAATAAAGTAACTGAGCAACAATTAAGTTAGAAATCTGATCATTTATAGGTGTCCCTAAAAAAATGATCCTTTCTTTCAAAAGTAAAGAGAATATATCAAATGCTCTTTCTCCCCTAGCGCCACTTTCAATCACCGTAGGTATAATATTTTCTATATTATTCATTTTTACTCCAAATTTTTAATGTAATTGTTTTTCTATTATCAGTAAATTATTTCTTTTGTTCATCTGTAGATTTTACCACTTTATCTTTAGCTAATTCCAAAATTCTATCCATTATTAATCTATCTTTAATTGATTGTCTAATGTTTTGCTCAACTTGATCTTTAGAAATCTTAGTATTTTTACTATTATTTTCTTGCCATTGATTCAATTCTTTCACAACCTCTTCTTCGTCAACATTTATGTCTTCTTTTTTAGAGATTTCATTGAAAACTAATGACTTATTAATGTTTTTCTGAGCAACTTCGCGAGATTCCTTTAACAATCCTTCATAAGTCTTTTCAGAATTCTTTAAATATTCGTCAAAATCTAATTTTCTAGATTCAATATATTCTTTTTGTCTTTTTACAATATTTTCTGATTCTTGATCAATTAAAATTGGAGCAACAATAAATTCTGAAGATTCTATAACTTTATCAATAAAATCTTCAATAATCCTATTATTCCATTCATTTTCAGCATTTAGTTTTAAATTTTCTTTTATTTTTTGCTTTAACCCTTTCACATCTTCTAGCCCTTCCCCTAAACTTTTAGCAAAATTATCAGTCAAATCTGGTAAACCTTTTTCTTTGATTTCATGTATCAATACATTAAAATTTCCTGTCTTATTTCTTAAATTCTCATCTGGAAAATTATCAGGAAATTGCAAATTGAAAAGTTTTTCCTGATCTAAATTCATTTTTATTAATTTCTGAGCAAATCCAGGAATTGATTCTATATGTTCTTTACCATAATCAACTATATATTCCATCTTCTTCTGACTAGTAACTGTCTTATTCTCAGACTTTATATCAATATCAATTATCAAGGAATCACCTCTCTCGACAGATCTTTCTACTGGAGTCCATGTAACTTGAGATTCTCTTACTTGGTTTATAACATTATTAATTTCTTTAACTCCAATTTTGTTTTTCGATTGAATAATCTTAAATTTTTCAAAAGAAGATAAATTTACTATTGGAACCAATGCTACTTTAGCAAGAATTTCAACTTTTGGTTCTAGAGATTCAACAGAAACTACTGGAGTAGAAACTATCTCTAATTTCTCTTTATCTACAGCTTTGAATACAACATCTGGAATTAGAGTATCTAACGATTCTTGAAGTATCCTTGGTTTTCCTAATGAATTTTCAAGAACAGATCTTGGGACTTTTCCTTTTCTAAATCCTGGAAAACTCATTTTATTACTCATTTTATTACAAGCAATTTGAATATGGCTTTCCATATCTTCATCATTTACTTCAATAGTTAAATTTACTTGTTGTTGGTCAGTTTTTTCAGTAGATATTTTCATTATTCCTACATCACATTCTTAATCTAAATATAGATAGAAATAATATCATTCATTTTTGATTATGAATATTAAAATTCAATTCTCTGAGTTGTTGGTCAGAAATTAAAGATGGTGTCTCGAATAAAGGATCAAATGCGGTTTGAGTTTTAGGAAAAGTAATAACTTCACGAATTGAAGTTTCTCCAACTAACATTGCTACTAATCTATCTAAACCTAATCCCATTCCACCATGTGGAGGTGCACCATATTCAAAAGATTCCAAAATAGTTGAAAATCTATCAGATACTTCTTCAGATGAATATCCTATAACATTGAAAACTTTCTCTTGAACTTCCCTATTATGAATTCTAATGCTTCCAGATCCTAATTCTACTCCATTACAAACTAAATCAAACAATTGTCCAATAATTTTACCGGGATCCGAATCCAAATATTTGATATGTTCTTCTTTAGGAGAAGAGAAAACATGATGCATTGCATCCCATTTTTCTGCATCAACGTTCCATTCAAACATAGGGAAATCAACAATAAAAGCAAAAGAAAATTCATTTTCTTTAATCAAATTTAATTTCTCAGCCATTATTTTTCTCAACATGCTTAAGGATTCATTTACGATTTTTTCAGAACCAGCACAAATTAATAAAAGGTCATCCTCATGACAATTTGTAGATATAATAGTTTTCTTTAATTTTTCCAATTCTACATACTTACTAAAAGCAGACTTTATATCTTCAACTTTTAAATCCTCATTTTTCATACTTGCTCTTGTAAAACTAAAAACTCCAGGACCTCCATTTTCTATAACCAAATCATTCAATTCAGATATTTGAGAACGAGAATAAGAAGAACAACCAGGTGCTACAAAACCTTTTATAATTCCATTAGAACTAAGAGTTTTATTAAAAACTCCAAATTCAGAATTAGAAAATATCGTAGTTAAATCAACTAACTTTAAATCAAATCTTAAATCAGGCTTATCGGTACCATAAAGATCGATAGCATCTTTAAAAGAAATTCTAGGGAATTTTTTAGGAAGTTTGATCTTGGGAAAATTTTTTTTAACAAGTGATTTATATAGATCTTCTACTAAATTCAAAACATCATCTTGTTCTACAAAACTCATTTCAAAATCAAGTTGAGTATGTTCTGGTTGTCTATCAGCTCTTAAATCCTCATCTCTAAAACATCTGGCAATTTGAAAATATCTTTCAAATCCTGAGACCATTAAAATTTGTTTCATTTGTTGTGGAGATTGTGGAAGAGCATAAAAGTTTCCAGGGTGTACCCTACTAGGAACAACGTAATCTCTAGCCCCTTCAGGAGTACTTTTAATAAGAATAGGAGTTTCTATTTGAATAAAATCTTTATCATGAAGATAATCCCAAATTGCTTTTGTGACACTATGTCTGATTTTAATATTCTTTTGCATATTAGGTTTTCTTAAATCCAAATATCTATATTTCAATCTTAAATTTTCATCAACATTTATATCTTCGTTAATTTCGAAAGGAGGGGTTTTTGATTTATTCAATATTCTAATTCGGGTAGCTATTACCTCAACTTCTCCAGTTTTAAGATTTGGGTTTTCTGCACCTTTAATACGTTTCTGAACAGTACCTTCAACTTCAATAACCCATTCAGATCTCAAAGATAATGCAATTTGATGAGAATCTTCTGAATTCCTAGGATCAAAAACTATTTGAATGATTCCTTTTGAATCTCTTAAATCAATAAAAATCAGAGACCCATGATCTCTTCTCTTGTGAACCCATCCTGCAAAACAAAAAATTTTTCCTGCATGTTTTTGTCTAACTTCTCCACAACCTATATCCTTATACAATTCTCAAACACTCCATAAATCATTTTGATTTTTTAGAATCAACTAATTGCCATAATAAGCCTGTAACTAGTGCAGCAAAAACTATTTTTAACAGATCACCAATTATAAAAGGATAAACAGCTTGTGATAAGAGTTGTCCAGTTTTAGGCCAAGTAAAGTCAAAATAAGCTACTCCAAAACTCAACCAAATAACCGCAGGAATGTATATCAGGGTATTCCCTATCAACATCGCCCATAAAGTTTTACTTCTAGTCCACCCTCTTTGAGATAAAAAACCCATTACTGGTACAGCAAGAAAAAATCCTATTATATATCCTCCAGTAGCACCTAAAAAATAACTAATACCCCCATTCCAACTTTGAAAAATAGGAATTCCTATTACACCTAACATTACATATGAAAAAATAGTAATAAGTCCAAGCCTCCATCCCAAAACACTTCCCATCATCAACACTCCAAATGTTTGCATAGTAACTGGAACTGGATTATCAGGAAGGAAAAATTTAATCTGAGCAAGGATTGTTTCAAAAATCAGAAAAGCAATTATCACTAATAATTTTGCTTTCCAGCCAATCATAGGAAAGATTGATTCCAATAAAGAGTTTTCTTTTTCCCCTAATATTGAAACATTATTTTTTAAACCTAAATGAGTAGAATTTTCTATTGAAGATTGTTCCATAATTTTCTCCTATTAATCTCTAGGACCATGTCCTCTTTTAACAACTCTCAGATTAACAAATGTTTCAGTTCTTCGCACACCTGGTATAGTTCCAATAGGTCCTCTGATAAATTTCCCTAATTCTTCAGTGGATTCCACTGCAGCCCACAAAAATATATCATAAGTTCCAGTAGTATGCGCGACCCATGTGGCTTGTTCTAGTTTAGATACTTTGTTCGCAATAATTTCCATTTTATCGGGATCTACTTGAATTCCAATTAAAGCTTCCGAATGTAACCCAATGCTTTCAGGATTTGGAACAGCAAAAATTCTAATAATATTTTCATTAGTCATTCTTTTTAATCTTCTTCTTATAGTACCTTCACTAACTTTAAGAACTCTAGCAACATTTGCATTAGAAAGCCTTCCATCTTGCTTCAACATTGAGACAATTTTATAATCTAATTTATCCATTTAACACCTCATTAATATAAAATTTAAAAAAATTGAATACATTACTCCGAAATCATACCAAATTTTTCTTTTTTTGATAATTTTTCGTTAGAACGATAACTGAAATCGTATTTTGAAAATTATTACTACTATTATTTTCTAAAAATTTTTCATGTATAATCCTTATAAGTAACCTAAAAAATTAGATTAATCTGGGGTTTTAAATGGAAAACGAGTCTGCTCTTCTTATAGATATGACTGAAACAGCTACTTCAAAAATAAAAGAGGTTCTAGAAGAACAAGAAATAAATAACTCTTACTTAAGAATCCAAATGACCTCTAATGAACACGGTGCTCCGGGTTACGCTTTTGGACTAGAAGAAAAGCCCAGTCAAGATGACACAGTTGTAGACCTTGGAGATTTTAAAGCCTTAATAGATCCTGGAACACTTCCCTTGATATCTGGATCCAATATTGATTACGTAGAAGGGCTTCATCGTTCAGGATTTATAATTACTAACCCTAATATACCAACTGGAGGCGGTTGCGGTGGAGGAGGCGGCGGTTGCGGTGGAGGAGGCGGCGGTTGTGGCTGCGGTGGAGGCGGTTGCGGTTGCGGAAATTAAATTCTTGATTATTATCTATGTAATAAATCAAAAATCATAATTTGAGGAAAAATGACTTATATCATTACTTCTGCTTGCAAAGATTTACTAGATGGATCTTGTGTTGATGTATGCCCTGTAGATTGCATTTATTCAAAAAAGGGAGACAATCAATTATTCATTAACCCCGAGGAATGTATAGATTGTGCTGCTTGTGAACCTGTATGTCCAGTAAATGCCATTTATCCTGAAGAAGAAGTTTCAGAAAAAGAAACTGCTTCAATCGATTTAAATAAAAAATACGACTATGATAATTCGGAGCCAGGGTTAAACACATAATTAAATGATTAATTCAATTCATGGTATTCATTTTATGATGCCAACTCCTTTCACTAAAAAATCTAGGATTGATTTTGATTCAATCGATAAACTTGTTGAATTAGCTATAAATACTAAATGTCATGGAATTGTAACTATGGGGATGATGGGAGAAGCTCATAGATTAACAGAAAATGAAAGAAATGATGTGATCAAGCATGTTTCAAAGAGAGTTAATAACAGAATTCCAATTACTGTAGGAGTAAGCGGAGAAAGCATTGAAATAGTTTCTCAAAGAATAAAAGAATCAAATCTCTTGGATGCAAATTATATCCTTTGTTCTCCTCCCAAAATGATCAAAACTAATGAAAATGTTTTATTAGAATTTTTTAAAGGAATTTCTAAAAATAATAACTTACCTATAGTCCTACAAGATCTACCACAAGAAACAGGAGTCAATTTAACTGCTGAATTTATACATAAAATTTCTACTAAAGTTTCTCAAATAAAATTCATTAAACTAGAAGATCCTCCTACACCTAAAAAAATCTCTGAAATATTGTCAAAAACATCAAATAAACTTGGGATATTTGGAGGATTAGGGGGAGCATTTCTGATTGAAGAATTGATGAGAGGAGCTATAGGTACAATGACTGGGTTTGCTTATCCAGAAATCCTTGTAACCACATATGAAGAATTTAAAAAAAATAACATAAATAATGCAAAATCATTATTCTTTAAATGGTTACCATTAATTAGATATGAAAATCAACAAGGAATAAGTTTAAGTATTAGAAAACATATCTTATTTAGAAGAGGAATAATAAGTACCCCTGATACTAGATTACCTACACCATCAATAGATGAAAAAACTGAAAAAGAACTAGAATTACTCCTAAAAGATTATGATGCAGACATCAAATTATAAGACTCATTAGAATTGCATCATCTCCATTATGCAAATAATACTTCTTTCTATAACCATTTGTTTTAAAACCAAACTGTCTGTATAAATTCTGTGCTTCTATATTCTTTTTGCCAACTTCCAAGTTAATAATTTTCATTTTTTTAGAATGAGAATAATTAATTAATTTACTAATTAATAAGTGAGCAACTCCCAGTCTTCTATGACTTTTTAAAACTCCTATTGATACAATCTCTGAAAATTCTTCATAAAACCAAATACCAGCAAAACCAATAATGAACTTGTTGTTTAATATAGCTTTTTTGTGTTTTATTATATTTTGATCTATATCTATTTCCTCATAAGCAATAAAATAAATAGCATTTTTTTTTCTTAATTCTTTCAAAAAATTAGTTTTCCTCCAATCTATTGGGAAACATTGATTTTCTATATATTTAAGAATTTCAGAATAGCGAAAATTAGCTCTTTGAATATTAGTTTTTAAAGATTTCATGCTTAAAATATTAAATTTTTGAAAACTTACACTAAAAAGTATAGTAAAAAATATTATTTATCCCTTATTATTACTTCTCAGATACATAAAAATTAAAAATGCATTTCCCCAAACCACATATACCTCATCCACACATAGCTGAAAGGATCGCCCATGCAAAACAACTATTGCATATAGGTGACAACCTCACTCATTTATCACATAAAAAAGAATTCGAGGTGTTAAAAAGAATCACAAAAATGTGTTTTGAATATAAAAAATACATATCTTTGGGAATTCTTGGAGTAATTGGCATAGTAATTGCACAACTATTTTTACCTCTTCTACTAGGAAACGGAATAGACAAATCAATAGAAATAATTTCATCCGGATCCTCAAATTTTACAGGTCTATATTTAATAGGCGCTATGATAGTTATCACAAGTATGTGTAGAGGTTTATTTGGTTTCTTAATTCAATATTTTGGAGAAAAGATTGGAAACAATATAACCACAAATCTGAGAAGTGACTTTCATAAAAAACTACAGTCACTATCATTTTCTTTTCATGACAAAATTCATTCTGGGAATTTAATGTCTAGAGGAATATTGGATATTGAAGGAATAGGATTATTCGTAAGAACTGGTTTTTTAAGAACTTTAGAAATTTCCCTTCTTATGTTTTTTGGAGGAATCTTTTTAATATCTGTAGATTGGAAAATAGGATTATTAAGTCTTATTTTCTTAATACCAGTTGGCTCTTTAGCAACAACTACACGATTGCGTTTAAGAAAAATTTGGACTAATATCCAACAATTTTATTCAGATTTAAACACTAAGTTACAAGAAAATTTAATCGGAGTAAGAGTAGTAAGGGCATTTGGAGGACAAAACCATGAGATGAAGAAATTTAATTCATCCCATCAAAATGTAACAAATCTAACTATCAAATCCATAGAAGTTTCTGCATTCGGACAAGCCCTAATGGGGTTCTTTTTCCTAATCACCTGGTCTCTAGTTATATGGATATGCGGAATTCAAGTTATTTCAGGAGCTTTAACATTAGGTGAAATGACACAAGCATTGGTATTCCTAGGTATACTCCAAAGACCAGTAAGAATGATGGGGATGATGGTCAACGCTTACGCTAGAGCTACATCATGTGGATTGAGGTTGTTTGAAATATTAGACAAGGAACCTAATATCAATTCTATAGACAACTCAAACTCTATAAATAAAATCAAAACAATTGAAGCGAAAGATATTGTGTTCAAATTTGACCATCATAGTGAAAAAAATATTCTTAATAATATCTCATTCAAAGCCAGTTCAAATCAAATCTTAGGAATTATTGGTCCTCCAGGATCAGGAAAATCATCTCTAGCCCAACTTATTCCAAGATTTTACGATATAGAATCTGGCTCATTAACTATTAACAATATTGATATAAAAACTCTAGACATTTCTAAATTGAGAAGAGAAGTAGGGATAATTTCTCAACACACTTTCCTATTCAATATGACAATAAAAGAAAATATTTCATATGGAATGCCTAACTCAGAAATGGATAAAATAATTGAATGTGCTCGAATTGCTGAGATACATGACTTTATAGAAAGTCTTCCTCAAAAATATGAAACCATTGTGGGAGAATTTGGAGTTTCATTATCTGGTGGACAAAAACAAAGAATTTCTATCGCCAGAACATTACTAAAGAAACCTTCACTAGTTATCTTCGATGATTCATTGAGTGCATTAGATTCAATTACAGATCAAAAAATTCGTGAACATCTGGAAACATCTATTTCATCTCAAATTACAATAATCATCTCACACAGAATTGATTCCCTAGAACACGCAAATGAAATAATAGTCCTTGATAAAGGAGAAATCTCTCAAAGAGGCACTCCTTCAAAATTATTAAAAGAAAAAGGCATCTATAAAACCATTTCTGATATACAGCATCCAAAATATGAAAAAGAAAAAATTTACCATGATTAGTATTAATAAATCAGCAAAAATAAAAAAGAGAGAAAAGAAAGCAGAATTTCTTGAAGATAGCTTAGAAGTAATTTCATCATATGATCAAGAAGTTTTAAATAAGTTTATTCAATACTTAAAACCATATAGAAAAAAAGTATTTAGTGGTCTTATTGCAGTATTATTATTTACTGGTGTAGTGGTCTCTATTCCAATTATTGTTAAAATCACTATTGATAATGCTATTTCTCAAAAAGATTCCTTTAGTTTGAATCTAATGTTCATCATTCTATTAATTTCATCATTTATACATTTGCTCTCCAATTATTTTCAACAAAAACTTCTGGGAAAGATAGGAGAAAATGTAATTTTTGACATTAGAACAAAAATGTTTGCTCATATACAAAAACTTTCCATGTCCTTTTCTGATAAAACGAAGTATGGAGGCTTAATGTCAAGAGTTCAGGGTGATGTGGGAGCACTTCAGGAACTTTTCCAAGCAGGAATCCATTCCATTGCAGATATACTTACTCTAATATGTGTTGCAATAATTTTGATCAGCTTAAATTGGATCATGGGATTAATGATTTTAATAGTTCTTCCAATTTTAATTTTAGTCAGAATGTTTTGGTTACCATTAGCAAGAAGAGCTTTTCTTGACGCAAGTAAAGCAAAATCTATAGTTTCAGGAGTATTGAATGAACACCTTAATGGTGTAAGAGTTACTCAATCATTAAACAGGGAATTTAAAAATCAAGAATTATTTGACGAAAAAATAGCAGAAAGCCTAAGCAAACAAGATAAAGCTGCTAAATTTGGAGCTGGAATCATGCCTCCAGTTGAAACCCTAACTGGATTATCTATGGCAATAATTATAGTTACAGGAGGATATCTAGTAACAAATGGAGCCATAGAAGTTGGAATCATGGTTGCATCTATACTATATATCCAGAGACTTTTTGATCCTATTAGAACTCTTACAATGCATTATAGCGTTGTACAAAGAGCAATGGCATCAGGCCATAGGATTTTTGAACTTTTAGAATTACCTGTAGATATAAAAGACTCTCGAAATGCAAATCCACTAAAAATTGAAGAGGGAAAAATTGAACTTAAGAATGTTAATTTCGGATATGAATCTAATAATCAAATACTACATAATATAAATCTATCTATAGAAAAGAATGAAACTATTGGACTTGTTGGCCCAACAGGATCAGGAAAAACCAGTATTGCTGCTTTAATTCACCGGTTTTATGAAATATGGGATGGAGAAATTCTTATAGATGGTCAAGATATTAGGAAAGTAACTCAAGATTCATTAGGATTTAATATCAGCATGGTACTCCAAGATCCCATCATATTTTCTGGTAGTGTTTTGGAAAACATTAGATATAGAACAAATGCATCTGATGAAGAAATCATCAAAGCGTGCAAAACTGTAGGAGCTGATGAATTCATCACCAGGTTACCAGATCAATACTCTACTCACCTGTATGAAGGTGGCTCTAATTTATCTATTGGAGAAAAACAATTACTCAGCTTTGCAAGAGCATTAGTTTGTGATTCTAAAATATTCATATTAGATGAAGCTACTGCGTATATTGATAGTTACACAGAATCGAAAATTCAAAATGCCTTAAAGAAAGTTTTAGAAAACAGAACCGGAATAATTATCGCACACAGATTATCAACAATTAAAAATTCAGATAAAATCGTCGTGTTGGATAAAGGCAGAATCTTAGAAATAGGGCCACATGATGAATTAATGAAAAACAAAGGATTGTACTCAAATCTTTGGTCAAAACATCAATCTTCATTTGATGACTTAGATGTTAATTAAAAAAGCTGAGCTTGGTCAGATTTTCTAGTTTTATCAACATTTAAATATGAGTAAGCTTTTTCAGTTGCTTTTCTACCTGAAGGAGTCCTAACAACAAATCCAATCTTAAGAAGAAATGGTTCTACTACATCCATTAATGTTTGAGATTCTTCATTTATAGTTGCGGCCAAAGCTTCTATACCTGCTGGCCCTCCTTTATAATTAACTAACAAAGTTTTCAAATATTCTCTGTCTAACCTATCTAATCCCAATTCATCAACACCTTCAGATTTCAAAGCTTTTTGTGAGATATTTTTATCAATATTTCCTGTTTCATGTACTTCTGAATAATCTCGAACTCTTCTTAACAATCTATTAGCAATTCTAGGGGTTCCTCTCGATCTATTTGCTATTTCATATGATCCTTCATCTGAAATCTTTATACCTAATAATTCTGAGGACCTCTTAATCACATTACTTAGTTCTTTCGGAGAATAATAATCTACATGATAAGTTAACCCAAATCTATCTCTAAGCGGAGAAGACAACATGCCTGCACGTGTTGTAGCACCAACTAAAGTAAATCTCTGTAATGGAAAAGAAAGACTCTTCGCAAATGTCCCAGAACCAGTTATAAAATCCACTTTAAAATCTTCCATGGCAGAATACATATATTCTTCCACTCCTTTTGAAATACGATGAATTTCATCTATAAAAAGAACATCTCCAAAATTAAGATTAGACAATAAACCTACCATATCAGCTGGTCTCTCTAAACTAGGGCCAGAAGTATGAATAATTTTATACCCGGATTCCGTTGCTATTACATGTGCAAGTGTAGTTTTCCCTAAACCAGGAGGTCCATGAAAAAGCACATGCTCCAAAGGTTCTTTCCTGTTACTAGCAGCTTTCATAGCTGTCTCTAAACTATTCACCACAGATTTCTGACCTACATATTCTAATAAATTTTTTGGTCTCAAATTTATAGATTGATAAAGATCTTCTTCTTTATTCACTTCTAAATCTTCTTGAATTTCTAAACCTTCAGAATTAGAATTTTTTATTATTTCTTCTCTTGCCAAAACTCACCTAGATTAATTGTTAATATCTTGTTTTTTCTTAAAAATTTCTCTTATCAATGCTTCTAAATCATTTTCTAAATCAGAATTATTTTCTGTTGCATCATTTATACTACGAATTGCCTCTTGCTCTTTGTATCCTAAATTAACAAGGATACTGGAAGCTTCTTTTCTTAGGTTTAACTTTTTATCTATATCAGTATCAGATTTTTCAATACGACCTTCTATAAGAGAAGAAGTAGAATCAGCTACTTTTCCTTTAAGAGTTGCAATCATTTTTTGTGCAGCTCTAGCCCCTATTCCTGGCATTTGAGTAAGAGTATGTACATCTTCAGTTTCTATTGCTCGAGCAACCACATGAATAGGGAAAATCAAGGCTCCTACGGCTTTTTGTGGGCCAACTCCTTCTACTTGAATAATTTGTTCAAAAAAATTCTTCTCTTGAATAGAATTAAATCCTACTAATATTGGTTTTGGGCTTCTTTCAGTTGAATGATAATAAATTTCTAATTCAATTTCATCACCTAGTTGTAATTGTTTCACGTGAAGAGATTCAAAAACAAACACAGGTAAAAGAACTTCATACCCTATTCCGCTAACAAATATTTCTAACTTAGAGTTACCAAGTGGTAATTTCCTTAAAGAACCTTTCAAAAAACTAATCAATTATTAACCTACCTTCATTCATAGGATACATTATTCGACATCATTGAATAACATATCGCAGCAGCATAAGCATCTGCTACATGTTCATTAAAACTTTTAAAATTTAAACTTAATAATCTTGCTACTGATCTCTGTATTTGAATTTTATCAGCTCTTCCTGATCCAGTTACAATATTTTTTATCTGAGTTGGCTGATAATTAAAAACAGGTATTTCGAATTGTGAAGCTACTAAACAGACTACCCCTCTAGCATGCCCCATAATTATAGCTGTTTTTAAATTACGATACCTAGAATGTAAATCTTCGACAGCCATAACTTTTGGTTTATACTCAATTACAACCTCTCTGAGATCATCAAAAATAGATTTAAGCCGGATTTCTAAATTATCAGATACCACAGTCTTACAAACTCCACCTTCCAAAGCAGTAATTTGATCTCTATCAAAATCCAGAACCCCATAGCCAGTATTAGATAGTCCGGGATCTATACCTATTACTCGATTCTTCATTTATACACCTATTAATCTAGAATTATATAATCAATATATTTCTAGGTTTATAAAAATAGTATCCAACTATTTGAATAAAAACCTACACCACAAAGTCACTTTGTTATAAAAACACAAAATTAGATAAAATTATCTAGAATTTTAATATTATATTACTCTGATTTTAGTATCTGTAATATAAAGCATTAAAAATCACTTGAAAAAAAAATCATTTACACCGATAATTCCTTCGTATTAATACGAATTGAATTAAATAAATTATGGCACCATTACCTAAAAAGAAACATTCTCGGTCAAGAACGAGAAAAAAGAGAACACATCAAAGTTTAACAAAAATCAACCTGATCAAATGCCCAGCTTGTCCTGAGAAAACACTGCCTCATAGAGCTTGTTCTAGTTGCGGTCATTACAGAGGAAGATATATCGGAGTAATAAATAAAGTAAGTCCAACTTCTAGTGAGGTAGAATCTTAGATGACTTATAAAGTTATTACTAAATCAAATCCTGTATTGCTCTTTCCGGGGCAAGGATCCCAATTTGTGGGCATGGGAAAGGATTTACTGAAAAAAAGTAAATCTGCTAAAGATGTTTACGAGCAAGTAAACGAATCTCTCGGAAGAGATTTAACCAAAATTATATTTAATGGAACACAAGAAGAACTTAATGAAACCAGCAATGCTCAGCCTGCAATAACAGCTACTTCATTAGCATGTCTAGCCTATTTAAAAGAATTAACTGAAGAGTCTTTCAATATTCATTTTACTGCTGGTCATAGCCTTGGAGAATATACTTCATTAGCAGCTTCAGGGGCCCTGTCAATAGAAGAAACGATAAAATTAGTTGTAGAAAGAGGGAGATTAATGCAACTAGCATGCGAGCAAAACCCTGGAAGCATGATAGCTATAATAGGTGTTGATGAATTTACAGTAGAAGAAGTATGTAGAGAAACTGGAACTTACACTTCTAATATTAATACTGTTTCTCAGATTGTTATCAGCGGGGATCATATGAGTTTAGCTAGAGCAGTAGATTTACTAAATGCTAGAGGAGCTAAAAGAATAATCAATCTCCCGGTTTCTGGAGCTTTCCATTCAGAGTTGATGCAACCAGCTGTAGATGGTCTAACTGAAATGTTAGATTCATTAAATTTTACCAATCCCAAATTTCCAATAATTAGTAATGTGAAAGCCAAACCTATTGAAACTGGAATCGAGTTAAAAGAAGAATTAATTAATCAAATGAAATCTTGCGTACAATGGTCTAAAACATTAGATTATTTGATAGGCAAAGGTTGTAATACATTTATTGAAATTGGTCCAGGCAAAGTATTAACGAACTTTATAAAAAGACTTCCTGGTGAATATGAACTTATGAATGTAAGTGATTATGACTCTGCTAATGAAATCGTTAAACAAGAATTATGACATCAATTTCTCAAAAAATAATAAAAAATGCTCCTAACCATTCTACTAACGTAAAAAATAAAATTTTTATAGATAGTGACCAAAAAAAAGATGTTCTTAATGTTATGGTAGAAGGTGACTTTGATGAATATTCTGTTATTCAAGTCAATGAAAAAAAATTACAATTCCCATCTGATAAAAACCAAATAAATCGAGTAATCATTTTACAATCCTTGTTTGAAATCGATTTAAATAGAAATGATTACGAAAAAGTAATACAAAGAATTTCTAATAATCATAATTTAGAATCAGAGACATTATCTGATATTTTAAACTACTTAAAAAAAATAATGGGAAATTTAAAAACTCTAGACATGAAAATTCAAACCTTAGCTACTGAATTTCCAACTTTTCAAATAGCTGTAATAGATAGAAATATATTAAGACTAGGATTAATTGAAATAGTAGAAATATTTAATGACTCCACAAAAATAAATTCTCTAATAGAAGAATTTTCTAAATTGGGATTTATTTTTGGTGGAGAAAATTCAGACAGATTTATAAAAGGTGTTCTGAAAAGTTTTATTAAAGAAAAAAGTAAATCTCAGTAAAAGGAGTAATAATGGCTTCAGTTAGTGAAAGATTAAAAAACATAATAGTAGAAACTCTTTCAGTAGAAGAAGATGATGTAATTCCAGATGCATCTTTCGTAGATGATCTTGGTGCTGATTCTTTAGATGTAGTTGAAATGATAATGGCTATAGAGACTGAATTTTCAACAGATGAGGAAACATTAGAAATTAATGATGAAGAGGCTGAAAAAATCATTAAAGTATCTGATGCTCTAACTTTCCTAGAAAACCAAGGGTTTTCTGACTAAACTCAATAAATAAAATCCTAAGGGATGTCATCAAAAAAAATCATAAGCCAAATAAATCATTTGGATTCTACAATTCGTTCTTGTAGGTTATGCGAACTTCATAAAACAAGAACCCAAGCAGTGCCAGGGAATAGAACCACGCTATCAGGGTTAATGATGATAGGAGAAGGACCAGGTTTTCACGAAGATCAAGAAGGCCCTTGCCTTTTGTAGGCAGAGCAGGAAAATTGTTAAATGAATTGCTACAAGAGATTTCCATTTCCAGAAAAGATATTTTTATTTCTAATATAATAAAATGTCGACCTCCTAATAATAGAGATCCTTTACCACTAGAATTAAAATCATGCTCACCTTATCTAGATAAACAAATTGAAATTTTCAACCCAAGAGTTATAGTAACTTTAGGAAGATATTCTCTATCATATTTTTTACCTTCAGAAACAATTTCATCTGTAAGAGGTCAAAAAATTATATTGGGTAAAAGAATCATCTTTCCTGTTTATCACCCTGCAGCAGCTTTAAGAAACCCAAAATTCGCAGAAATTCTAAGAAAAGATTTTCAAATGATCCCAAATTTACTAGTTGACTCACTAAGAAAATGAAAATAGCAAAAAATCAATTATTTTACTAATTGACCTGTCTCATCAAATATTCTAGAGTCAGAATAAATAAAGTTTAAACAAACTAGTTTTGTCTCTCAAAAGAAAATCAAAAACCAATCAAAAGAGTATTTTTGGAAAGAAACCTCAAATAATACTATTCATAATAATAGTATTATCTCTCATGTTAATAAGTTATTTTTTTTGGAAATCAATTATTAGATTCTTGGGATGGGGAAGTGTCCTAATATATATTTATTCTTTAATTATCTTATTGAATATATTATTTAATCCTCAAAAAATTTCAGAATATTGGAAATATTGGGTATTTGGAGCATTTGTCACTTTAGCAAGTATAGGTTTTCTAGGATTATTTAATTCTCCTTTGGATCTTGAACTATCAGATGGGTTCTCTAAAAATGAGCGTAATTACTTATTAACAAATTCTGAATTAGGTGACACTCTTGGTGGAACATTGGGAGACATTATTTCTAGAGAACCAAATCAATGGGAGCACTGGGAAAACTTTATCTTCTTAAGATTTCAAGGAATTTTAAGAATTTTAATTTTGTTAACAATTGGTTTTTCGATCTGTTGGCCTAAAAAAATGTTATTTATAATTCAACAACTATCAATAATTTCTAAAAGAATATATGACTTTACTAAAAAAATATATTTTATGATTTCAAACTTATTAAGTTCTAGAAACAAAAAAAATAGCGCCCCAGAAATTCAAGAAAGTTTAGAGAAAGAAAATATTGTAAATGAACCTAAGGAAAATGAAGTTAGTGATAATGAAAATTTAAATAATTCTACCAAAAAAGAATCTGAAATAAACAAACCTATCACTGAAAATACTAAAAGTTGGATACTTCCTAATATAGATATCCTAGATCAGTCAGATTTAAGTCCTTTATCTAATGAAGAAATGGAAAATACTAAAAAATTAATTGTTTCAACATTAAAAGAACATGGAGTAGAAGTTACAGTAGGACAAGTAAAACCTGGCCCTACTGTAACTATGTATGGACTTGAACCAGGTTATGGGAAAAAACCTAAAACTAAAATTTCTTCCAGTAATAAAGAATCAATCGAAAATGAACAAATCTCAGGAACTAGAGTCAGAGTTGACACAATATTATCAAGAGAAAAAGATCTAGCTTTAGCTTTGGCTAGTCCAAATTTAAGATTCCAAGCTCCTGTTCCTGGAACTTCATTAGTGGGAATAGAAGTTCCTAATAATAATCCCAGTCTTGTTAATTTAAGAACAACAATGGAAACAAAAACTTTCAACACATTCAATAAACATAATCCTCTTCCATTATCATTAGGTATTGGAAGCAATGGGGATCCAATTTATTGTGACCTTACAAAAATGCCTCATTTTCTAGTAGCTGGAGCTACAGGATCTGGAAAAAGTGTATGTATAAATTCAATGATATGTGGATTATTACTGGTTAGAGATCCTTCAGAACTTCGTATAATCATGATAGATCCAAAGAGAGTAGAACTTACACCTTACACAGGAATACCTCACTTATACACAGCCCCTATAGTAGATTCTGCTAAAGCTGTTTCAATTTTAAAATTAGTAATAGATCAAATGATGGACAGATTCAAAACCTTAGAATCCCTTGATTGTAAAAACATTGCTACATTCAATGAAAAATCACCTAAAAAATTACCTTATTTAGTGATTATTGTTGATGAACTTGCTGACCTAATGTTAAGTGCTGCTGGAGAGGTTGAAAAATCATTGGTGCGTATAGCTCAACTAGGAAGAGCAACTGGAATACACCTTATAGTGGCTACACAACGCCCTTCTGTAGATGTAGTCACAGGAATAATAAAAGCAAATTTTCCAAGTAGAATATCTTTTAGTGTCACCAGTCAGATTGATTCTAGAACTGTTATAGACACTCCGGGAGCAGAGAAATTATTAGGAAGAGGAGATATGCTCTTTTTGCCAGTTGATCAACCAAAACCTATTCGAGTTCAAGGAGGGTTATTGTCAGAATCAGAAATAAATTCAATTATTTCTCATTGGAAAAACCAATCATCTTTTGAATTACCTCAATTAGAACCTGAGACAAATGATGAAAATATCACACTACAATTCACTGACAAAACTGACTCTCTCTTTCAACAAGCTGTAGAATTAGCAGTTAATCAAAAAAAATTATCCACATCACTACTTCAAAGAAGATTAAGGATAGGTTATCCTAGAGCAGCAAGACTAATGGATGAATTAGAAGAGGCAGGAGTTGTAGGTCCTGGAGAATCAGGAAAACCTAGAAATGTTTTAAAACAATAATTAAATATCTAAATAATGTCTGAGAGCACATCAAATAATCAAAATAATAACTCAGAACTAAATATTGAAACTACAGATTGTTTCGCATGCGGAAACGAGATATTTGGAACCAAATTATTCTTAAAATATAAAGTTTGCTATAAATGCAATTTTCATTTCCATATTAATGCAAGAGAAAGACTCGAATCATTGGTAGACAGAGGAACATTCAAAGAATTTTTTAACGACATCACTTCTCTTAATCCTCCAGAACCAACTAAAGAAAAACAGTATAAATCTCGTATCAATAAAGATAGAAAGAGAACTGGTCTTAGTGAAGCGATATTAACTGGAACATGTACTGTGGGAGGATCACCTGTAGTAATCATGGTTCTAGATTTTGGCTTCCTTGGAGGTAGTATGGGTTTAGTAGTAGGAGAAAAAGTTGCATTATCTCTTGAATTAGCTACTAAACGAAGAATTCCTGCCTTATGTGTAATAACTAGTGGAGGAAGTAGAATTCAAGAAGGAGTATTATCTCTAATGCAAATGGCAAAAACTGTAGTAGCAGCAGATAACCTTCACAGTAAAGGCCTCCCTATAATATCTATACTTGGAAATCCGTCAACTGGTCAAGTAATAGCTAGTTTTGTTTCTCTATCAGATGTCATTATCGCTGAGCCAGGAGCACATATAGGATATGCCCCTTATAGAAGTATCAAAGAAGTAAGTGGCGAAATAGAACCTTCAAGATATACTTCAGAAATCTATCAAAAACATGGCTTAATAGATAGAGTTGTATCTAGACAAAATATTAATAGAGAAACTTCGACAATACTAGATCTTTTAAGTCCGAAATTCAATCTGGAAACATTAAAAACTACTTCAATGCCTGAAACCACTCTTTTACCATTAAAGCCTTGGGAGATGGTTCAGTTAGCTAGAAATGATAACAGACCTCAATCTAGATATTACATATCCGAAATATTCGCTAATTTTATTGAGCTACATGGAGACAGATTAATGTCAGATGATCCTTCTATAATTGTTGGATTAGGAAGACTAGCAGGAGAATCTATAATGATAATAGCTCAGCAGAAAAACATTAATAAGGAAAAAAAATCACCAGATTCATCAAAAATTTCTAGTAAAAGAGTCAAGATAAAACCAGAAGGGTTTAGGAAAGCTAAAAGGGCCGTAGAATTAGCTGAAAGATTCGGCTTGCCTATAATTACACTAGTTGATTCTCTAGGGCCAGAATTAAGCTTACAGGCTGAATATAAAGGACTTGCGAACTCTATATCAGAATTAATTTCTACTATGACAAGAGCAGAAGTAGCAACAATTTCTGTGATCATAGGCGAAGGAGGAAGTGAAACTGGATTATCATTCTCTGTTTCAGATAGATTATTAATGATGCAAAATGCTATTTTCACCCCTATGAGTCCCGAAGATGTTGCTAGATCACAATTAAAAGATTCAAAAAAAATAAGAGAAGTAGTATCTTCTTTAAAATTGACATCTACAGATTGTCTGAATATGGGAATAATAGATTATATAGTACCAGAACCAGAGGGAGGAGCTCATTCTTCTCATCAAGAAGCAGCCAGATTATTAAAAATAGAATTGATGAAAGAACTTGGAGGATTAAAAAAAATCTATCCAAGAACTTTGAGTAGAAGAAGAAAGAAAAAATATAGAAGAATGGGAGAGTACAGTAATAAATTTAGAGCAACTCTCAAATCTGAATTAAAAATATGGCAATCGGCTTTTACTGCAGGTGTAAAAGCTCTGAAAAAATAATTAATTGTAAAATTTCAATAATGCTTCTTCTACACCATCATTTTTAACATCCCCTACAACATAACGAGCAACATTCTTAACTTCTTTTGGAGCATTTTGCATTGCAACGCTGACACCTACTTCTTGTAACATTTCTAAGTCATTATAACTATCACCAATTGCCATTACTCTAGATTTATTCAAAGAATAAATCCTACAAAAATAATTAGTAGCTATACCTTTACTAACATGTGAATGATTAAAATTAACGTAAAATTTTTCTCTATTTGAGTCACTAGAAATATTAACTCTCAACCCTAATTCATCAGAATATTCTGATCTAAATTCCCTAGCATAATCCAAATCATCTAAACAAATAACTATTGTAGAAATCTCGAAAGTATCAACATCTGATAAAGAGTCAAAAGTATTGTCATTGCTAGTAGCAAGAAATTTTAATTTATTTTTTAAGATTTTCTTAAAAATATTTTTAACTAATAATTCTTGAATATTAACAGCCATTATAGTTGTTCCACTTCTACTCTCAATAATCCTAGCGCCATTATCAGAAAATTGAATACTTCTAAGCTGCAATTCATTAGCAAATTTATTTACTTCTTTTGATTCCCTTCCTGAAATAATAGAAACAGGAATAATTTGGGCAAAACCTTTCACCATATCTTTGACACAAAAAGATATTTGATCATTTTGGTTTATCAAAGTCCCGTCTAAATCTAACAATAAGCCTTCTATCATAATGTCTCTCTGATGAAATATACAAATTATTTGTTGTATGATATTTTAATATCCACTGTGTGATATAAAGTATAAAATTAAAGTAATTATAAATACTAATTAAAAATTGGGTTCGTTTATGGATGATTTTTTAATCATTGACAATAAAAAATTTCAATCTAGATTATTGACAGGAACTGGAAGACATAAAAACATTAATCAATTAATCAGAAGCATTGAAAATTCAGAAACTGAAATCATTACCGTAGCTATAAGAAGGCTTAATTTAGATGCTAAAAAAGAAGAAAATATTTTAGAAATTATCAAATCTAAAAAATTAACTATTTTGCCTAATACTGCAGGGTGTCCTACTTCTAAAGAAGCAATTTTTACAGCTGAACTTGCAAGAGAATTAACAGAAACTGATTGGATCAAACTAGAAGTTATTCCTGATTCAAAATATCTGCTACCCGATCCCATAGGTACCTTAGAAGCTGCTAAAGAATTAGTAAAAAAAGGATTTAAAGTACTACCATATATATCTGCTGATCCAGTTTTAGCTTTAGAATTAGAAAAAATAGGATGTGTTACAGTTATGCCTCTAGGATCTCCAATAGGTTCAGGACAAGGAATACATACCATGGAATCTATAAAAATCATCATAGAACAATCTAAAGTACCAGTAATAGTTGATGCTGGAATAGGTGTTCCTTCAGATGCTGCTCTTGTAATGGAATCAGGTGCAGATGCAGTTTTAATAAACACAGCTATTGCACAAGCAGAAAACCCTGGAATCATGGCATCAGCATTTAAACTAGGAGTTGAATCAGGAAGGCAAGCTTTTCTTGCTGGGAGAATACCTAAAAAAAATATTGCTGTTGCAAGTTCTCCATCAAAGGAATAAATTATCTAATTTTTCAGAAATGTCAAAGGAAAAAATTCTTCCAAACAAAATTTTGTGTTTAGTCACTGACACAAAAATAAAAAACCGCAAAGAAACTCTAAGGATAATAGAAAAAGCTATTTCTAGTGGAGTTAACATGATTCAATTAAGAGAAAAGCATTTGTCTTCTTTAGAATTGTTAAATTTAGGAAAAGAAATAAAAGATATAACAAAAAACAAAGCCCTCTTTATCATTAATGATCGCCTAGATATAGCAATGACATTAAAATGTGATGGAGTACATTTAGGAGAAAAATCTATTCCTGTAGAATTAGTCAAAAATATAATTGGGGAAAATTTTCTTATAGGAAAATCTATCCATGAAATTAATCCTGATTTATCAGAATACGAATCTTTGATTAATTACTGGATTTTAGGTCCTATTTTTAAAACATTAAGTCATCCAAACATTAATCCAATAGGCACAAACCCAATTTCAGATTTAAAAAAAATTAGTAAAATACCTATAATTGGAATAGGTGGAATAAATCAAAATAATTCAAAAAAAATCATTGAAAAAGGGGCAACTGGAATAGCAGTAAAACGATATATATTGAAATCAGAAAAAATTAGTAAAGACACAAAAATTATTTGGAAATCAATTACTTAATTTATGAAATATTTATACCTAAATGGAACCAAAATACTTTTCGATAATGACATGAATCTATTAACTTTTCTAGAAACACAAAACTTATCTCAAAAACAAATAGCTGTAGCTATAAACGGATCAGTAATTCAAAAAAAAGAATATAAAAAAATAATTGTCCGAGAAGGAGATAAAATCGAAGTTGTGCATGCTGTAGGAGGAGGGAAATAAATATCCAGAATTATAATCTAAATTTTATGATCGAAAGTGTTTCTTCTTATCATGTAGTTCTTAATTCTTCTCCTAGTTATTGGGAAGAAACAGATTCTCATAAAATCACAAAGATAACTGAAAGGTTTGAACTTCGAGAAGGTTGGCAAACAGTTTATGCAAGAAAACCTGAATGTTTGTTAGTGAAAATCACCTTAAAAAATGGTTATACAGGTTGGGGAGAAGCTAACGTCCCTATAGGGCCTGAAATAGTAAAATTAATCATTTCCAATATTATTTCTCCTCTAGTAAAAAATGAGAACTTCTCTTCTCCTAATCACATGTGGAAATTCCTTTATGATATCCAAAGAGGAAGAGGATACCATTCTGGATACTATCTCGATGCTTTAGCAGCATTAGATATTGCAGTCTGGGATGCAATATCTAAATCTCATGGTATTCCTTTAGCAAAACTATTTAAAAAGAACCCAATTACCAAAATACCAATTTATTTATCAGGTTTAAGGCAAAGAAATATAGAAGAAAAAATTTCTAATCTTAAAAAATGGACTAAAAATGGTTTAAAGGGAGTCAAGTTATTCTTACCAGCAAATAATTTAGAAATTTCTAAAGAACTTTCTAATCTTCAAAGTAAAATTCCTGAAATAAATCAATGGATGGTAGATCTTTTATGGATGTCAGATATAAAAACTGCTATTGAGATCAAAGAAAATCTTCAAAATTTTCAAATAAGTTTCTTAGAATGTCCCTTACAACCTGAAAATCTTGATGAGCATAAAATTTTAGTATCTAAACCAGGAGTTCCAATAGCGTTGGGAGAACATTTTAGAACTCATTACCAAGTATCATCATGGTTTAAAAAAAATGCTTTAAATATTTTTCAACCTGATATAGGAAGAACAGGATTTTCTATTGCTTTAAAGCAATTAAAAATGGCAAACGAATCTAACATTCAAGTTACTCCTCACATGGGTATGGGAAGTCCTATTTTCCAGGCAGCTACTCTACATTTTTCTTCTATTTGTGAAAATGATTATTTGCAAGAGTATCAAGCTGGATTAGCAAAAAATTTAAATGAATTGGTAAAAACTTTTTGGGAATACGATAAAGGATATCTTAAAATGCCTCAAAAACCAGGATTAGGGGTAGAAATAGATGAAAAAAATATCCTGAAAAATTCTGTGAATATTTGAAAAATGTTAAGGTAAAGTAATTCAAAATATTTTATAATTTCATGATGAATCAAAATCAAATAATTTATTTAAATAAATTAGGCAAAGATGCAAAAGTATTAAACCTGAACACCCCTTCAGCAGAATCAGTTGAATATGCAAAAATTAAAGGTTTTAATGCAATTCATTTAGACGCAGAACATGGTTCTTTTGATGTATTTTCTTTAGAAAATATTTGTCGACTTGCTATAGGAATGAATCTTACAGTAACCGCAAGAATACATGAAATATCAAATCACAATATTAATTTATTTCTTGATAGAGGTATTCAAGGAATAGTAGGTCCTCATGTGGATACTGCAGAAGAAGGTCTTCTTCTAGCAAACAGTTGTCATTATCCACCAAAAGGAAATAGGTCATGGGGAGGAGGAAGAGGAACGGAATTTAATCAACTAGATATTCTAAATAATAAATATGGAGGTAAATTGAAATTTGCAGAATGGGCTAACAATAATATGATAGTAACTGCTCAAATTGAATCAAAACTTGCTATAGATAACCTTGATGAAATTTTACAGATCAATGAAATAGATAGAATTGCATTCGGACCTCATGATTTAGCTGCTTCTCTAGGTTATCCAGGGGACCCTGATCATTCTGCAGTTAAAGAAGCTCACAAAGAAATTGAGAGAAAAACAAGAGAGGTAGGGAAAAAACTCTGGAGTGACAACATAATAAATGTTTCTCCTGAAGTTTTCACATTATGAAAAAAATACTAGGAGAAAAAACTTATGAAAGAAAGTATTTTAAAGAATTTTAATATTTCTGAAGAAGATATTTTGCTTGAATTAGAATCTGATGATAATTGTTACTTAATTATCACACAATCTTTTATTTATTCTATTAATTCAAAAAATAAAGAATCAGAAATTTCGTCTATTAAAGTTTCATCTTTGGATGGTTATGAACTTTCATTGAAATCTAAGAATCCTACTCAATTCTATTGGTCAATATTAGGGATGATCTGTGCAGTAGGATTTTGGCAATTATCTTCAGATGAAATAATATCAGCAATAGGTGGGATTTTCATTACATTAATTTCAATTCTTTTAGCACTAGACTATTGGTTTACTCCTTCAAAGTTTGAATTAAAAATATTTTCGGGCTCAAGTATCATCTCAACAAATATAGGAAAAGAAAACCTGATTAGATGTAAAGAATTTTTAATTGGACTCAACAAAATTTCTCTTAACTAGGAAAATTTTTACCAAGATTTACTCGGAATAGGTTCCAAATAAAATGAGCGAGGAATCTTCTCTCTGACTTTAAAAAATGTACATGCAGCAATCATAGCTCCGTTATCTGTACATAGAGCCTTTGGTGGAATGAAGACTGGAACTGGAGAAGATTCTGTAATTACATTTCTTAATTCTGAATTTGCGGCTACTCCACCACTTAATATAATCCCATTACATCTTTCTCGAATCGTAATATCTATGGTTTTCTTAGCTAGTACATCAACCATGGCATCTTGAAAAGAGTTAGCAATTTTATTAACTGTAAATTCAAGATCACTAAGTTTAAAATCTTCAGATAAATCTGTCATTTTTTCATTTGCCAAATTTATTAATGCAGTTTTCATACCACTAAAACTAAAATGATCACTATTTCTCATAAAAGCTCTAGGGAATTTATATTTTTCTTGGGTTTTTGAAGCAACTTTTTCTATTTCAGGTCCTCCTGGGAATCCCAATCCTAATACTCGCGCAGCTTTATCAAAAGCCTCTCCTGCAGCGTCATCTTTAGTTCTTCCTAAAAGTTCGAAATTATTGTAATCATTCATTTTAACCAAATCTGTATGACCTCCAGATACAATAAGACACATTATAGGAAAAGATACATTTAGGGGTGTTTCATTTTCTAAATTATTATAATTTTTAATCCAAGAAGCATACACATGCCCTTCTAAGTGATTAACTCCAATAAGAGGAATTCCTAAACTAGAAGACAATCCATTGGCAAAATTCACTCCTACAATTAAAGATCCTGCTAATCCAGGACCATCAGTAACACCCAACATATCAATATCTGACCAATTCAATTTCGAATCAATTAAAGCTTTTTGAACAACTCTAGAAATAGTTTTCAAATGCTGCCTTGAAGCTAATTCTGGAATAATACCACCATATTTTGAATGTATATTAGTTTGATTTTCTATCACATTAGATATAAGAGTTGTACCATCAACTACAATGCCAACTGCTGTTTCATCACAAGAAGTTTCAATTCCTAGAACTATCATTTTTTATTACAAAATTTAACTTTACAAAAAAATACATTCCATTATTATATGTTAGACTATCTAAAATAGTAGAAAAAATAACTAAAATAGTGAAATGATTGAGGGGATGGAGATGTCAGAAACTTTTCCAAAATGCAAAGCTTGTTCAAAAGGAGATTTAGTTCCTTTATCTGATTTCGGAGGTCAAGGCGCAGCCATACATTATAAAGCATGGGTTTGCACTGATCCAGAATGTGGATTTAACTTAAAAATTAGAAATGGTGAAGTTCACTTAAATGAACCAATTCTTGAAGGACATTTAAGAGAACGTAGAGACAGAAGAGACTAATTTAATAATTTATTCATATTCACTTGCTAAAATTAAATAACACTAAAATTTGTTTCGTATAAATGTGGATAAAAACAACAATAAAATAACGTTATTTAAAGAACCCGTTTTGAGTATTATGCTTATTCTAAGCATAGTCTTTTGTTTGTTCCAGATTTCTCTTGGTGGATTTGTTAGAGTTTCTGGTTCAGGTCTAGGATGTCCAGACTGGCCTTTATGTTATGACAAATTAATTCCCCCTATGAGTTATACTACATTGATAGAATGGGGTCATAGAACTAGTGGCGTGATTCTTGGTACTTTAATACTAATTTCAACTATTCTGGTATGGATAAAAAAGAGGAATAATTATTTTTTAATATTCACAATTTCAGCCACATTAATTACTGTTATCATAGTAGGTTTGATAGGAGGAATAATTGTTCTATCAGAATTAGATCCTAGAATCCGAACTATACATTTATTCTTTTCTCAATTAGTGATATTGCTTTTGGGTATCTCACTAGTAATTGTAAATTCTGAATCAATATCTTTTTCATTAATCAAACAATCTTTAAGTCAAAAACATTCTATCTTATTAATATTATCTTCAACTTTTATAATAATAACTCTTCTATCAGGTTCTTATGCGGTCTGGAAAGGAGCTGGGACTATATGTAGTTCATGGCCATTATGTGAAAGTTCATCTATACTTCCAAAAAATTCTTTAGCCTTGATACATATGATACATAGAATTTTATCTTTAATTACTACCATAATAAGTTTATGGGCATCAATATATATCTTAAAGAAATTAAATAACCGAATCATAAAAATTCTTTCATCCATATCTATAATACTAATTCTGACTCAAATATTGTTAGGAGCAAGTAATCCATGGACAAACTTTGAAATTTGGGCTAGAGTTTCTCACTTAGGGATGGCTTCAATTTTATGGACGATATTTATAATAATTCTTAGCTTAACTTTAATAAACAATATGGAAAAACATCCAAAGAGAAAAATATTTAATAATTGAACAAAGAAAATTTCTTAAAAATCTCGAAAGATTACATTGCTTTAACTAAACCTAAAGTAATCTCCCTACTTTTAGTAACTGCTATTTCTGGAATGTTCCTTGCTAATGGGAGTACTCCTTCTCTTATCCTAATAATTATCATTATTGTAGGAGGAACACTAGCATCCGGTGGAGCAGGAGCAATAAATCATTTCATTGATAAAGATGTTGACCAACTAATGAAAAGAACTAGCAACAGACCAGTTGCAAGTAATAGAGTAACTCCAAAGAAGGCTTTATCTTTTGGGGTTTTCCTTACTATATTGAGTTTCATCATACTTTATTTTGGTTCTAATTTTCTGGCAGCAATATTAGCAATTCTAGGGAATGTTTTTTACGTTTTTATCTATTCATTGTGGTTAAAAAAAACAACAAGTCACAACATCGTGATAGGTGGAATTGCAGGTTGTTTTCCACCTCTGGTAGGCTGGGCTGCTGTCACAGGATCTCTTTCACTTCCAGCTTGGTATCTTTTCGCTATTATTTTCTTCTGGACTCCACCTCATTTTTGGGCTTTAGCTATGTTAATGAATGAAGATTATAAAGAAGCAAAAATTCCTATGCTTCCAACTATTATAGGTTTTAGAAAAACTCAAATAATGATTCTAACTCATACAATCATTTTGATAGCATTAACTTTAGCATTAACAATTGTGAGTTCAAATCTAGGAATTATATACTTATTAGGTTCTATCATATTAGGAGTAATGTATCTGAACTACACTATAAGATTAATAGTAAAATATACTACTAAAAAGAACCTTGGATTATATAAATTCTCATTACTTTACTTATTTCTAATATGTATGACTATTATCATAGATAGTTCAAACATAATTGGATAAATAATTATATTTGAATTCTAAACCAATGAGGATCTAGCGAAGTCTACTATCTCTTTAAAGGCATCAGGATCATTAACTGCAATATTTGATAAAGATTTTCTATCTAAATCAACATCAGATAATTTCAACCCATGAATTAATTGTCCATAAGTAATTCCATTAATTCTAGCGGCAGCATTTATCCTTATAATTGCTAAAGCTCTCTGTTCTCTTTTTTTATTTTTCCTATGAATAGTACTATATGACAAAGCATGGATTAAAGATTCTTGAGCTACTTTAAATCTTCGATTCCTTGAACCACGATGTCCTTTAACTTGCTGTAATACTTTTTTATGCCTTTTTCTATTAGTGTTTCCACCTTTAGCTCTAGTCAACTTAAACTCCCAAATTTATATTAAACGTTTGATTTTTTTACCAATAGCCTCTGATAAACCTATCTTAGAAGCAAATAATCTCTTATTTCTTTTTGATTTATTTCTCCTCAGATGACTCTTCATTCCTTTAGTTCTTAACAATTTTCCAGTTGAGCTTTTATGAAATCTTTTCTTTGCTCCTTTATGTGTTTTAATCTTTGGCATTTTTCAACCTTTTACCTTCCCCATTGGGGCTAATATTATTGACAACGATCTTCCTTCTATAGATGGTACTTTATCTACTATTGAAATATCTTCTAATCGATCAGCTAATTTTTTTAATAGACTTATTGCTATGTCAGGGTAAGCCATTTCTCTTCCTCTAAAGAAAACCGATACTCTTACTTTATATCCAGAAGAAATGAATGCTCTAATTTTATTCTCTTTAGAATTCATGTCGTGTTCGCCTATTCTCATTCTCAGCCTAACATCTTTCATTAAAATTTTAGATTGAGATTTTTTTGCTTCTTTTGCTTTTTTTGATTGTATAAATCGAAATTTTCCATAATCTAAAATTCTACATACTGGAGGATATTGATTTGGTGCAACTTCTACTAAATCAAGCCCTTGTTCTTCTGCTAATTTAATAGCATCCTTAACATCAAGTAACTTTGATTCAGAATCGCCTCGACCAATTATAACCCTAACCTCTTTAGAACGAATTCGGTTGTTTACTCTATATTGTTTTAAATTTTCTTTTTTTTGTCTGTAATTCGTAGACTTTTGCAAAGTTAAACTACCAACCTTACTAAAACTATAATAATTTCCTCCCACAAATCGTGAAATTCTAACATTAACTTCTTTTTAGAGTCAATCAATAATCCTAATTAACAAATATTTTTCATTTTCAAAATTAGAATATGCTAGGATAGAATGATATCATATATTGAAAACTAATTAGAATATAGTAATAAATTAACTTTTTTATTAATTATTATTAAAAACACTAAATTTATATCAACAAATTTCCATGAATAAAATTTTTAAGAAAAATTTATTAATTTATACTTTGATAGTAGCATCAGTCTTAGCTACTTTTTTTATATTTTTTGATGATTCTCTAAAAACTACTGAAGAAATTTCTATTACTCAAGTGATTGAATTATCTAAGAACCCTCCCTTGGGACAGAGAGTATTCATTCAAGTTAGAGGAGATACTCTTAAAGTAGAAAGCGGTGGAAAATCTTATAAATCTCGAAAAGAAAATGGATCTCGTATTTATGAAATCCTAAATACTGCTAATGTAGATCCTGCTAATGTAGAAGTAGAAGTAAAAGGAGCAGGAGGGTTAAGTAGCTTTTTATCAATTGCTTTAAGCTTTCTTCCCTTAATCTTATTTGCAGGAATTTTAATTTTTATGATGAGACAGGCTCAAGGTGGAAGTAATAATGCTTTGGGTTTTGGAAGAAGCAAAGCAAGAATGTTTACTGGAGCAACAGCAACAGTAACCTTTGATGATGTTGCAGGTGTAGAAGAAGCAAAAGAAGAATTACAAGAAGTTGTAGATTTTTTGAAATCTCCTGAAAAATTTTTAGCTCTGGGGGCTAGAATTCCAAGCGGAGTTTTGTTAGTAGGTCCTCCTGGAACAGGAAAAACTTTAATGGCAAGAGCAGTAGCCGGAGAAGCTGAAGTCCCGTTTTTTTCAATAAGTGGTTCTGAATTTGTTGAAATGTTTGTAGGAGTTGGTGCATCAAGAGTAAGAGACTTGTTTGATAAAGCAAAAAAACATTCTCCTTGTATCATATTTGTTGATGAAATAGATGCAGTTGGTAGACACAGAGGAGCAGGGTTAGGAGGAGGACATGACGAAAGAGAACAGACTCTTAATCAAATTCTAGTTGAAATGGACGGATTCGATACATCAACAAATGTTATAGTTATTGCAGCTACCAATAGACCAGATATATTAGATCCAGCACTGTTAAGACCAGGAAGATTCGATAGAAGAGTTATTCTAGATAACCCTGATATCAAAGGAAGAACTGCAATCCTAGATGTTCATTCAAAAGGCAAACCATTAGAAAAAGATGTCAAATTAGAATCAATAGCTAAACAAACACCTGGGTTTAGTGGAGCAGATCTTGCAAATCTTGTAAATGAAGCTGCTATACTATCCGCAAGAAGAAAATTAAAGAAAATTAATATAAGCTCATTACTAGAATCAATTGATAGAGTAATAGCAGGTCCTGCTAGAAACAGTAGGATTATTACAGAAAAAGAACGTATTTTAACTGCTTTTCATGAAGCAGGTCATGCATTAGTAGCTAACTACATTCCATCAGCAGATCCAGTTCATAAAGTATCCATAATTTCAAGAGGTCAAATGGGAGGTTATACAAGATATCTTCCAGACGAGGATCGTTATCTTCAGACTGTTGATCAATTTGAAGCTATGATTGCTACAGCAATGGGTGGAAGAATTGCAGAAAAAATTCAATTTGGAGCAATCACAACTGGCGCTAGCAATGATATAGAAACTGCAACTAAAGTAGCCAATCAGATGGTAACTAAATATGGTATGAGTGAAAAATTAGGACTAAGAACTTTTGGGAAAAATCAAGAAACAGTTTTTCTTGGAAAAGAAGTCAATGAACAAAGAGATTACAGTTCTAAAACTCAAGAAATAATAGATAAAGAGATTGATAAACTACTTGAAAAAGGAAAACAAAGTGCAGAATCAATACTTCTGAAACATAAAAATCAACTTGAATTATTGGCAAACTATCTTCTAGAAAACGAAACTATTGATGGAGAAGAAATGGTCAAATTGTTGAAAGGAGAGGAAGTTAGTAAGAAAAAATCTAAATCTCAGAAAATAACTGAAGAATCTTTTGATCAAGACAAAGTTACTAACCCTAAAGCAGAACCACAGATAACTTAAACATTACTAAAATGGAGCCAGAAAATAGATCTATTATCTGGAAATTAAATGATGAAATCCTCATCATATCTATTCTTATAATTGTTACTTTAACAACTCTTCTTTTAACAATTATTACAAATATATTTGTTTTATCATTTATTTTTTATCCTGCAACAATATTACCCATATTTTACTTAAATAGAAGAAAATACAATATGAATTTTAAACTTTCATTAATATCCCTGGGTTTTATAAATCCTTCAAAATATACTGAATTTAAATCATTTTTTTTGAATTCTATTTACCCATACTTATTAGCCTTATCCTATTGGGTAATAGGATTATTATTCGTTGGAATTTGGTATTATTTTATTAATTCTTTCTCTATAAATTTGTTTTACCCTCCTGCTATAGAAAATTCTATGCCCAAAATTTCAAGTAAATCTTTTTTCATTTTTTGCACTGTAGCAATTTTGATTGCACCTATATCAGAAGAAATTTTATTCAGAGGGTTTTTATTAAATAAATTTCATTCAAAATATGGTTCTAAAAAATCTATCTTGATTACAAGCGTTATCTTTGCATTGTTTCATATGCACTTAGGAGCAATCATCCCAGTTTTCATATTAGGAATGTCTATTGGATGGATAAAAATCAAAACAAGATCTTTACTCCCATGTATCTATATACATATAATTCAAAATAGTCTTGCGATTATACTAACTATTACAAATATCTGATTATAGGAAAAAATGAAAAGTAAGATCACAAATATCATCGATGAGCAAAACAAAAAAGGAAGAATAGCTTTAATCCCATTTATTACTGCTGGTTACCCTTCATTACAAGATACTCTTACCGTTGTTAAAGGATTAATAAATGGAGGTTCAGATGTCATAGAAATAGGAATGCCATTTAGTGATCCAATAGCAGAAGGTCCTACAATTCAAAAAAGTAGCCATATTGCTATAAAAAATGGAATGAATATAAAAAAGTCTTTAGATCTAGTAAATAAAATTAGATCTACTGGTATCACAGTTCCTATAATTATGATGGGTTACATTAATCCAATATTAAGTATAGGTATAGGAAAATTTGCAAAATTAGCTAATGATTCAGGGGCAGATGGTTTGATAATTGCTGATATTCCTAATGAAGAGATAAAACAAATACAAATTTCTATAAAAGAAACCCCACTAGATACTATTCCTCTAATATCTTTGAATAGTTCTGAAAAAAGGATTGAGCTAGGATGCAAAAATGCTCAAGGATTTATATACTGCATAAGCATACTTGGAGTGACTGGATCAAGAACATCAATTTCTGAAGAAGTAAAAGAAAAAGTAAAAATAGTAAAAAAACATACTAATATACCTGTAGGCGTTGGTTTTGGAGTATCAAGACCTTCACACGTAAAAAGTATCAGAGAATATGCTGATGCAGTAATTGTTGGAAGTGCACTGATAGATGAGTTAAGAAAAAATAAAAAAAACCCTGGAGTTACAGCGGAATCTTTCATATCTAAATTATATCAACAAACTTTCAAAGAAATATAAGGAACACTATGTCTGAAAATAATGATTTAAAAGCCACTACTCTAAGAGGAGTAAGAGGTGCTACAACTGTAGAATCAAATAATGCATCAAGTATAAAAAATGCTACTAAAGAATTATTAACTGAGATGTTAAAAGTCAATAAGATAGAAACTGATGATATTGCTGCTACTTTTTTCACTACTACAAAAGATCTTTTTGATGAATTCCCTGCAGTAGCTGCAAGAGATATGGGATGGAAAACTGTCCCACTATTATGTAGTCATGAAATGGAAGTACCTAGTGGATTAAAAAAATGTATCAGAATATTAATACTTTGGAACACAAAGAAGCCACAAAAAAAAATAAAACATCCTTACTTAAAAGAAGCAGTAAATCTAAGAAAAAGTCAAAGTGAGTTTGATGTTACATAAAATTAAACCCTTGAAATTTTTAAATAGTTTTGCCAAATCATTAATTCGGAGATAAATTAGTAAGACTATGCAAAAAACCTACGATATCAATATAAAAAACTATAAAAATTTAGAACCTCCAAAAGAATTTTTGGATGAGCTACCCATTAGCGCTCAAATTTCCGAAAAAGTAACGGAATCACGAAATATTATAAATAATATTATCTCAGGAAAAGACAAAAGACTCTTAATGATTACAGGCCCTTGCTCGATACATGACGAAAAAGCTGGAATTGAATATGCTAAAAGACTTGTAAAACTACAAAGTAAAATTAATAAAAATATTTATCTTGTAATGAGAGCATATTTTGAAAAACCTAGAACTACTGTTGGATGGAAAGGATTAATAAATGATCCAGATTTGAATGGAACATTTGATATGTCAAAAGGTCTAAGGAAAGCACGAAAGTTCTTATTAGATATATTGGATTTAGGACTTCCAGCTGGCACAGAATTTTTAGATCCTTTCACCCCACAATATCTAGCAGATCTAATTTCCTGGGGTGCTATAGGTGCTAGAACTACAGAAAGTCAAACTCATAGAGAAATGGCTAGCGGGTTAAGTATGCCTATAGGTTTTAAGAATGGTACAGGAGGAAGTATCCAAATAGCTGTAGATGCTATGTATGCGTCTCAATCTTCTCATTCTTTTCTTGGGATAGATTCTAATGGAAAAGCTTGTATATTAAACACAAAAGGAAATAAATCTACACATATTATTCTAAGAGGAAGTACAAAAAGTACTAATTTTGATGCAAAGTCTATTAAACAAGCTATAGATTTAATAAAAAATATCAATTTAACACCATCAATATTAGTAGACTGCTCACACGCTAACTGTTACAAAGATCATAAAAAACAAAGAATAGCCTTTGAAGATGTAATTAAACAAAGAGTAATTGATAAAAACACAGGAATAGTCGGAATAATGTTGGAAAGTCATATTAATGAAGGAAATCAAAGTTTAACAAGTAATTTATCTGAACTCCAATATGGTGTTTCAATCACAGATCCTTGTATAAACTGGAAAGAAACAGAAGAATTATTAGTTGAAACAAACTCTAAGATAGAAAATCAAAAAAATTCAATTAATTAATTTTCATGATTCACATGAAAAATGGGAATAACAGAATTACCTAAAATAAAAACACCTACAATCGTTACAATAGGGACTTTTGATGGAGTTCATATAGGACATATTTCAATATTCAATCAAATAAAAAATATTAAAGATAATTTTTCTCAAAAATCAGAAATATTAGCTCTAACATTCAAAAAGTCACCTAAACAAATTATAAGTCCTCAAAATGAATATACATTAATTTGCCCTTTAGAAGAACGTCTTAAATTAATTAAAAATCAAGGGGTTGATCATGTGATTCCTATTGATTTTGATAAGAAATTACGATATCAAACAGCTTCAGATTTTCTTTATCAATTAAAAAAAAATATAAATATTCAAGCATTTGTAATAGGTAGTGGAACTAGTATAGGAAATGATCAAATCAGATTAGAAAAAGATTTAAGAAAGATAACTAATAGATTGAAAATAGAATTATTTTTATTACCAAACAAAACTTTTAATCATGAAAAAATTTCTAGCTCTCAAATAAAGAAATTTATAAAAAATGGAGAGATAGAAAATATCAAAAGAAGCTTAGGGAGAAACTTCAGTTTAACTGGAAAGATAATTAAAGGTAAGCAAAGAGGAAAAACTTTAGGATACCCTACTGCAAATCTTGAACTTCATGTTGACCAATGTGTTCCTAAAGATGGCATTTATTCTACACAATCATTCATACATAATAAGAAGAAGAAAAAAAAATCCGTAACAAGTGTAGGGAAAAACCCAACTTTTGAATCTGAAAATGTTCCAACTATGATAGAAACACATATTTTAGATTTTAATAACGAGATTTATGGTGAAAATTTAACAATAGAATTTTTGTCTTTTCTTCGTCCACAAATAAAATATCAAGATATAACTTCACTAAAAAACCAAATGGAAATTGATGTTTCAAATGTAAAAAATCAAATTCCTTGATATTCTATCTAAATGGACTTTCATATGAACTTAATAGAAGAACTGAATTGGCGTGGACTTATTTCTGATCATACACCTGGTTTTAATAACTTGATTTCTAAGGAAAAAATTTCAGGGTATACAGGGTTCGATCCAACATCAAAAAGTCTTCACATAGGTAGTTTAATACCCATCATAGGATTAATTCATCTTCAAAGAGCAGGTCATCAACCAATTGCTCTGATTGGTGGAGGAACAGGAATGATTGGTGATCCTAGTGGAAAATCTAAGGAAAGAAATATCTTAAGTAGAGAAATAATTAGTAATAATATTGAAGGAATAAAAACTCAATTAGAACAATTAATTGATTTCAAGTCAAAAAGTAATCCAGCTTTAATTTTAGATAATTATGATTGGCTATCAGATTTAGACCTAATTTCTTTTTTAAGAGATACAGGAAAACATTTCACAATAAATTACATGTTAAAAAAAGAATCAGTAAAATCAAGAATTTCTAGAGAAGATGGAATATCTTTCACTGAATTTACATATATGATTTTACAAGCATATGATTATATGCATTTATACAATAATTTTGGATGTAGGTTACAGATGGGTGGCAGTGACCAATGGGGGAATATCCTCTCTGGAGTAGATTTAATAAATAAATTATATAAAAGAAATGCTAAAAATAATGATGGGCCTCTTGCACATGGATTAACATATCCATTGATAACAAATTCATCTGGAGAAAAATTTGGAAAAACAGAAGGAATAGCTCCTACACTAGATCCAAATCAAACTTCTCCTTATAAACTTTATCAATTCTTTTTCAACATAGATGACAAAGATGTGATTCAATATTTAAAATATTTTACTTTACTTACCCAAAAAGAAATAAAAGATTATGAAAAATCATTAAAAGAATCTCCAAAAAAAAGAGAATCTCAGATCAAATTAGCCGAACAAGTTACAATAATGATTCATTCTAACTCAGGACTTCATGAAGCTAAAAAAATTACAAAAGCATTATTTGAAGGAAAATTCAAGAATCTCAATTTGAAAGAATTAAAAGATGCTCTTGAAGGAGCACCTTCAAGTAAAATCAAAAGAAATAAATTTAATTCATCCTATTCCATTCAAGAGTTATGTGTAGACCAAGGAATATGCTCATCTTTTTCAGAAACTAAAAGATTAATCTCACAAGGCGCATTATATATAAATGAATCAAAAGTAGAAGATTCTAAAGAAGAATTAAATACATCTCATACAATTAACGGTGAATTATTAATAGTTAAAAGAGGTTCTAAATATTTTCATGTAGTAGAAATAGAATAGTTAAGAAATTACAGAAACAATCGATTCTGATAAACGATCTATATTATTACTATTAATTCCAGCAATATTTATTCTTCCTGAATCTACAATATAAATAGCATATTTTTCTCTTAATTCTTTAACTTGTCGTTTATCTAAACCTGAAATACTAAACATTCCTCTTTGAGACTTGATAAATGAAAAATCTTTTTTAGAACCAAGTTTTTGAAGCTTTTCGGTCAATTCATCTCTCATATTTTTCATTCTATCTCTAATTTGATTTAATTCTTTCTCCCATTCTTTTCTCAAATTAGAATCACTTAATATTAATTTAACTATATCTCCTCCATGAGATGGAGGATTAGAATAATTCGATCTGATACATACTTTTATTTGACTTAAAACATTCTGTAATAAATGTTCATCAGAGCCTAAAATTGTCAATGCACCAACCCTTTCACTATATAAACCGAAATTCTTTGAAAAACTTGAACAAACAATTGATTCCGGGATTTTTTGCACAATTTTTCTTAATCCTTCTGAATCTTCATTTAAACCATTTCCAAATCCTTGATAAGCAAAATCAATTAAAGGGATAGCTTTTTTATCTAATAACAAATCTGAAATGTCTTCCCACTGACTCAGGTTAAGATCAATTCCAGTAGGATTATGACAACATCCATGCAATAAGACCACATCTCCGCTTTTTATATTACTTAAATCATTAATCATTCCATTAAAATTTAACTGATTATTTTCAGAGTTAAAATAAGAATATTCATTAAAATTTAAATCTGCTGCACTAATAATTTGCTGATGATTAGGCCATGAAGGTTTACTAATCCAAAATACAGAATTTGGGTGAAATTTTGAAAAATAATCCATTACTACTCTTAAAGCTCCTGTCCCACCTGGAGTATGAATAGATTTTGCAGTATTCTTTCTTTCTTTGGTTATTATCTTTCCTAAAACTAAATCTTTTACTAATAACCCAAATTCTTCATCTCCTATTATAGGTTTATAAGATTTACTTGAATCTTTCTGAAGAAGAAGTCCTTCAGCTTTTCTGACAGAATCAAAAGTTGGTGTTTGGCCTTGAGAATCTTGATAAACGCCTACAGAAAGATTAATTTTATTTAATCTCTTATCTAAGTTGAAATTTTCCGTAAGACCTAAAATAGGGTCAGGCTGAGCTGATTTAATTATTTCAAACAATTTAATAGTCCTTTATTGCTAGCATACTTCAGAATTAAGATTTTGAATTACCAATCCTGAATGAAGTTTTGGATAAAAAAAAGTTGATTTAGGTGGAAGTTTTTGACGTTTCATAACGAGGTCTTCAAATTTATTTTTATTTAAAGGCTTCATAATAAAACCAAAATCAATTTCTTTGTTTTTTATGGATTGTTCAATTGAAATGATATCATGATTATAATCAATCACTTGATTCAATCTATCATCATCGAAAACATTTCTTAGAATATAATCACTTAATAATTTATATTGATTATCATACATATTACTACTTTGAAAAGTATAAATTAGAGAATCATTTTCAGTAAGAATTAATATACTAAAATCATCTTCACTTTTATTAAAATCATTAAGATTTCCTTCTATTACTTTAATTGCATTAGAAGTCATAAAGTTAATTAATAATTTTCTTTCTTGATCTGAAAGTCCAGAAACAACTCTATGATAGCCAAGCATCAAAACTCCAGGATCATTTAAAGAAAACAATGTCATCAATCTGAAGTTAGATGATTCGCTAGATTCTTTAGCATTAGAAAAATTCTCCTTATAATAAATAGAAGTTTCATACCTATGATGTCCATCAGCTAGCATCAATTTTTTATTAATCATATGTTTCTTAATTCCATTGATTTGTTCTAAATTTTTTATTTTCCATAGCTTTAATTTAACTTGATCAGAATTTATAACCAATTCTGGTTTATCTTTTTTAGAATTTTCAAAAATTTTTTCTATTTTTCCTGATTCATCACTATACAAAGACATGAGAGGACTAAAATTACAATGAGTTTCTTTCATTAAAGATAATCTATCTTTTTTAGGACCAGATCTAGTATTTTCATGAGGTAAAATTGAACCATTATTCAAATCCTCTAATGCAACTAATACAGTAATTCCTGTTCTAGAATAATTATTATTTTGAAAAGAAAATTTTTCCTCAGTTAAATAAAAATTACAGGAATCGTCATATACCAAAACATTTTTCAAAACCCAATCATTGAAGAAATTAGCTGCTCTAACATATTTATTAGAATTATCATTATCATTATCAAATTCTTTACCATATTCCAATCTGATTAAATTGAATTTAGATTTAGAATACAATTCACTCTGTAAAGTTGGAGAAATAACATCAAAAGGAGGACAAATATTCAGTGACAAATCTCCAGATTTATTGGAGTTATACATTAAACCTTTAAAATTCCTAATATCTACCACGGATTTCTCCCAAATAGGTTACAATTATTAATAATCATAATACATTCACAATCCAAAAACGCAATTAATAATCTAATTATTAAATATCTTTTATATGGTAACCAATAAAGATTCAAACATCTTGAATTTAATATCAAGCTTGAAAGATAAGTTGAATGATGCCAATTACAAGTATTATATTCTTGAAAATCCTTCAATAAGTGACACAGAATACGATCGTATGTTTCAAGAACTACTTAACCTTGAACTACAAAATCCTTCTCTAGTTACATTAGATTCTCCTACACAAAGAGTAGGAATAAGTCCATCTACAAGCTTTCAAAGCATAGAACATTTATCTCCTTTATTAAGCTTAAGTAATGTTTTCAATAAAGAACAAATTGAAAAGTGGTTTGTAAGAATTTCTAACCAATTAAATACTCAATCTCCTGAAGTAATTTGTGAACTCAAAGTTGATGGTCTTGCTATCTCAATAAGATACGAAAATGGAATTTTTGTACAAGGCTCTACTAGAGGAGATGGCAATATAGGAGAAGATATTACTAATAATTTAAAAACAATAAAATCGATTCCTCTAAAACTATTAGACAAATCTCCTCCTGAAATCGTCGAAATCAGAGGCGAAGTATATTTTCCTAAGTCATCATTTGAAGAATTTAATAAAGAACGTAAAAAATTAGATTTAGAAGAATATAGTAATACTAGAAACGCAGCTTCAGGTGCGCTAAGACAATTAGATCCAAATGAAACTTCCAAAAGACCCTTAAATTATTTCATGTATTCAATTGGCTATAATTCTAATAATATGCCGATTAGTCAAATTCGAATATTGAAACAATTAAAAAGTTGGGGATTAAGAATAAACCCCTGGAATCATATTGGGAATTCCATTATAGATATCGAAAAAGCTTATATTAAAGCAATCAAAGACAGGGATAATTTAAATTATGGGATCGATGGACTAGTTGTAAAAATTAATGATTTGAATCATCATTCGGTTTTAGGAACAACTGCTAGAGAACCAAGATGGGCTACTGCATATAAATTCCCTTCAACTACTACTACTACAATTTTAAAAACTATATCAGTTAACATCGGGAGGACAGGAGTCCTCACACCATTCGCAGAATTAGAACCAGTAAAACTAGATAGTGTAACAATTAAGTCTGCTAACCTTCACAACATAGAATATATCCACAAAAAAGATATAAGAGAAAAAGACCTAGTTGAAATTCAACGTTCTGGAGACGTAATCCCTCAAATAAACCAAGTTGCAGAAAATAATTCAAGAACAAAAAATTCTTTTGAATTTGAAATGCCCCAGAACTGCCCATCTTGTTCAACAACTGTGGAAAAAATAGAAAATGATCCCCACACGAGATGTATAAACTCTAGTTGTCCTGACCAATTCCAAAGATTAGTAGAGCATTTTGTATCAAAATCAGCAATGAATATTGAAGGCCTAGGAAAAGGGATAATAGAAACATTAATAGAAAATAATTTACTAGAAACATTACCTGACATATTTCACATAACTACACAACAACTCATACCGCTACCTAAATTTGGAGAAAAAAGTGCAGAAAAATTTATAAAATCTGTAAATGATTCTAAAAAACCAACAATAGCTTCATTCCTTTTTTCTTTAGGAATACCTCATGTAGGAATAGAAGTTTCAGAAATAATCACTAATTACTATAAATCTACAGATGACTTAATAAATTGTAAAAATGAAGAATTAATAAGTATAAAAGGAATAGGGAATAAAATAGCAGAAAGTTTAGTCACATGGATATCATCAGAAAATAATATTAATCTTATAAAAAACCTCATTGATGCAGGAGTAGAACCTTTATCATTAAAGAAAAAAATAAAATCTCCGTTTTCAGGATTAAGCTTTGTAATTACTGGAACATTAGAAAATTTTTCTAGAAATGAGATTAACTCTCTTATAAAAGATTTAGGAGGTAAAACTTCCTCAAGTGTATCTAGTCAAACATCATTCTTAATTTCCGGAGATAATCCTGGAGGAAAACTTCAACAAGCTTTAGATTTCAATATACCAATCATCAGCGAATCAAAATTTATAGATATGAAGAATAACCATGAACTTTCTTAATAAATTTTTCATAAAAAATCCTACTCCTGATAAAGATAATATTTTCAATTGGATTATTGTAGGCCTAGGAAATCCAGGACAAGAATATGATGATACCCGTCATAATATTGGGTTCGAAGCAATAAATTTTATTGCTAAAAAAAACAATGTTATTTTTAAACCTAACCATAATTCTTTGACAGCAAAACTAAAAATAAAAAATGATACTATTCTTCTATGCAAACCTCTAAATTTTATGAATAGAAGCGGAAGCCCAACAAAATACTTTTTAGATAAATACCAAATTGATACTGAAAAATTAATAGTAATATCTGATGACATCAATTTACCTCTAGGAAAAATTAGAATTAGAAAAGGAGGATCAGCAGGTGGTCACAATGGACTTAAATCAATTATAAAACATTTGAACACAGATAATTTTATCAGAATAAGAATAGGAATAGAAAAACCTTCAAAAATATCTACTACAGATTATGTTTTAAGGAAATTTAAAAACTTAGAAAAAAAATCATTAGAAGAGCCAATATTTATAGTAGAAAGAATTTCTGAGTCTCTTATAACTAATGGGATTAAAGAAACTATGCAAAATTTCAATTAAACTCTAATCAATTCTTTCAAACCCTGTATATTTTTGTAGGACTTTAGGAACTAAAACTGAACCATCATCTTGAAGATTATTTTCTAATATTGCTATCAAAATCCTCGGAATTGCCAAAGCAGATCCATTCAAGGTATGAGGATAAATTATTCTTCCTTCATCTCTATATCGAGTCCTTGTTCTTCTCGATTGAAAATCTGTACAAGTTGAGATAGATGAAACTTCTAACCAATCTTCAGATCCTTGAGCCCAAACTTCTATATCAATAGTTTTTGCAGACTGAAATCCTAGATCACCAGTGCATAATTCCACAGATCTATATATTAGTCCTAACTCATCACATAATAATTGGACCTCATTTACCATTTGATCAAAAGCATTTCTAGAATTTTCTGGTAATTCAAATCTAAACAATTCAACCTTTTCAAATTGATGAACTCTTTTTATTCCTCTAGTTTCTCTTCCTGCAGCTGCTTTTTCTCGTCTGAAACACTGGGAATGAGATACATATTTTAGTGGAAATTCCTCTGGAATTATCTCTCCAAAATGCAAACTGTTTAATGCAACTTCAGAAGTAGGAATTAACCAAAGATCTTCTTCAATATCTCTATAAAGTAAATCTGAGAACTTTGGCAAATTCCCTGAACCCACCATCACCTCTTCTTTAACTAAAAAAGGAGGAGCTATTTCAAGATATCCATTCTGATTATGTTTTTCCAGCATCCAAGAAACCAAACTTCTTTGAAGGATGGCTCCCTTGCCTTTTAAAACATACCATCGAGAACCAGATAATTTAACTCCTTGTTCCATATCCAAGATTCCTAGATTTGGAGCTATATCCCAATGAGGTATAGTTACTTTTTTGTTTTTTACATCATTTTTAGTAAAAATTACTTTATTATCAGTTTCATCATTACCAATTAATACTTCATCAAGAGGAACGTTTGGAATAACTAGCAACAATTCATTTAACTCTTCTTCTATCTTTGCAAGATTTAAATTAATTTTATTTAACTTCTCTGAGATGTCCCTCATTTTATTGATATGTTCCAAAGATGGTTTCTCTTTTGATTCTCCTATTCGCTTATTCTCAGAGTTACGAAAACTTCTTAACTGATCAGCCTCTTGAATTAGATTTTTCCTCTTAGAATCTAATTCTTTTATGTTATCTAAAGGGATAATTTCTCCCCTTGATTGTAATCTGACTAAAATATTTTCAGAATTTGAAATTAATTTATTTAAGTCAATCATCGTTATTATCCTGTAACGTCTTTAACTGAGGAAAAATTAATACATCTCTTATTGATTTAGCTCCAGAAATTATCATGGCTAAGCGATCAATCCCTAATCCTAGCCCTCCTGTAGGAGGCATTCCGTGTTCTATAGCTATCAAAAAATCTTCTTCTAACCTATCTAATTCATCATCTCCAGATTCTTTCCTTAATTTTTCTTGATCTTCAAACCTTTTTCTTTGGTCAATAGGATCATTTAATTCAGTAAATGCATTAGCAAGTTCGCCACCACAAACAAATGCTTCAAATCTTTCAACAATATTATCTTCACCTTCTTTCTTTTTTGCCAAAGGTGACATTTCCACAGGATAATCTATAAGAAAACATGGTTGCCTCAAATTAGGTTCTACTGAATATGAAATCACCTTATCCAACATTCTTCCCCAATTTGATCCTTGTTCAACGTGAATACCCCTAGATTGCATTTCCTTCTCTAATTCTTGAGGAGACCTACATGTAAGATAATCTATACCAGAGTATTTTTTTATAGTATCTCTTAAGTTTAATCTCTCCCATGGAGGGGTTAGATCAATCACTTCATCACCAATATTTACTATTTGTGAACCATTCACATTCTCTGAAACTGCTGCTACCATATCTTCTACCATTTTCATTACATCATTATAATCAGAATAAGATTCATAGCTTTCTAAAGTTGTAAATTCAGGATTATGAAGATGATCAATCCCTTCATTTCTAAAAATTCTGCCTAATTCAAATACTTTATCAACACCACCAACAATTAATTTCTTTAAATTTAATTCAGTAGCAATTCTAAGATATAGAACTCTGTCCAAAGCATTATGTTTTGTAATAAATGGCTTAGCCATTGCACCAGCTGCTACAGGAACTAATATAGGGGTTTCTACTTCTACGAAATTCTTTTCTTCCAAAAATTTTCTAATTGATGCAATTATTTTAGGTTTTACTAAAGCAACTTCTTTAGAAGAATCATTAGAAATAAAATCTAAATAACGTTGTCTATATCTTTTTTCAATATCTTGTAATCCAGACCATTTATCTGGTAATGGTCTAAGTGATTTACACAACACATCTATCTTTTTTGCTTCTATAGTAGGTTCTCCCCGTCTTGTACGAAAAACAACACCTTCAACTCCAATAAAATCTCCTATATCTATAAATTTTAAAATTTCAAAGAGTTTCTCTGTTAATAAATCTGATCTGAAAGCAATTTGAATAGAACCATAACCATCTTTTAAATCAACAAAAATAATTTTCCCTTGGCCTCTGTAAGCCATTACTCTACCTGCAACAATTACTAATTCAGTTTTAAGGTTATCGTCTGGATGATTTAATTCTAAATCTTCTAACATTCCCCTAGCTTCTAAAGAAGTATGAGTTTTATGGAATTTTGAAGGATAAGGATTTATGCCTAAACTTCTAAGTGATTCTAAGTTAGCTTTCCTTGCTTCAATTAATCTGTTTTCATCTTGTTCAATATTATTATTTTTTTCCATTTTTTCTTTTAAAAAAATATAATTTATTTAAAAAATTCAATTAATTCTAACTATCTTATATTGAAATTTAATCTTTTTTGTATCTCCAAATTAATAAAAATATGTAAACTCGCTTAATTATTATATTGAAATACCAATCAATTCACATAAATAATGTAACACAGTAATAACAAATAACAGGGAAATATTTGAGCGTGAACAATTTTTAAAAATAAAAACAAGTCTTTAAGGCCAACAACATCAAAAGTTAAATCAGCTATATTTTCTTTGATAGGCCCTAAAGGAGTCAAAAATCAAAAAATCCTTGATCTATATGCAGGAACTGGAAATTTAGGAATTGAATGTCTTAATAGAGGAGCAAAGTTTAGTGTATTCATTGAGAACAATATAAAAACTTTTAAAATGTTAAAAAAGAAATTGGAAGAAAAAAATTATCAAAATTCTAGTAAAGTATTTTGCATAGATGCTATTAAAGCTGTAAAGAAAATAGATGGTCCTTTTGATATTATTTTTGCTGATCCTCCTTATTCAAAAAATAATATTTCTGAAGTATTAATGGTTGCAGAACAACAAAATTTATTCCATGATCAATCCTTGATTTTCTATGAACATTCTAAAAAACAGGAACCAATAGAAAAAATCGGAAACCTGATTAATGTTAAATCAAAAAATTACGGTGATTCATCTATAACAATATTTAAATTATTTAAAAATAAGGAGGAATAATGGTAAAAGCTATTTTCCCAGGTACTTTTGATCCTATAACAAACGGACATTTTGACATTATTCTTAGAGGTTCAAAAATTTTTGATGAAATCACAATTGGAGTTTATAGGGATTCTAAAAAAAATTTAATGTTTGATACAGATGAAAGAACAAAACTTATAGAGGATGTAATTAAGGATTTATCTAACGTGAAGATTCTTCAGTACACAGGACTAACAGTCAATTTCGCTAAAAAAGTAGGTGCATCAGTAATTATCAGAGGACTAAGAATAGGAAATGATTTCGAGTATGAGAGAGAAATGGCATTAATGAATAGACAAATAAACCCTGATATAGAACTTGTTTGTTTAATCTCCAGTATTAATAATCAGTTTATAAGTTCAAGCAGAATTAAAGAAATATGTATGCTACAAGGAGATGTAAGCACACTTGTATCTAAAAGCGTATTGGAAGCAATAAATAAAAAATTAAAAGATATAAAAAACAACTAAGGAGGTCATATGACTGTAAAAGAAAATCTAGGTAAATTAGAAAATTACCTTATTTCTCATAAAGTAAAAGGTACTAATAGATCTTTAATAAATATAGAAGAGTGTATTGAAATGATTAATTCAATCCAATCTGTTCTTCCAAATTCATTAGATGAATCAGAAATTATTGTTAGACAAAAGGAATCTATTATTGAACAAGCTGAGGAAGAAGCAAGTAGAAAAAGAATTTATGCTGATTCAGAAGCAGAAAAAATTAGATCCAATGCAGAAGAAAAATCAGAAAAAATAATTTTAAAAGCAAAAGAAGAAGCTCAAAAATTAGTTCAAAAAGAAGAAATTGTTAAAAAAGCGTCTGAACAATCAGAGAGAATCATCTTAGATTCTGAGGAAGAATCTAAATCCATTGCTCAGAAAGCTGAATTAGCAAAACAAGATACAGAAAGAAAAGCTACACATGTATTAAATGAAGCTCAAGAACATTCTATGAAAACTAAAAATGGTGCAGACGCATATGCACGAGAAGTTTTATTTTCTCTAGAGGAAAGAATATCTACTACACTAGGGCAAGTAAGAAAAGGAATAGAAATGCTTGAAGAAAGTGAAGTAGAAATAAACTAATTCTCTTTAAAAAGTTTCTAAAATAGTATAATTCTTATATCAAAAGAATTATAAAATATGGAAACTAAAGATTTTAAAAATAAATTATTATTAATTGATGGTCATGCAATGATATTCAGAGCATGGTATTCAATACCTGAGCGACTTTCATCAAAAGGAGTTGGGACCTCAATAGTATATGGATTTCTATCAAGTCTCTTCAAACTTATTTCTGATCATAATCCAAGTCACTTGATTGTAACCCTTGATCCCAAAGGACCAACATTCAGACATGAATTATATCCAGAATATAAGGCAAACCGTGACACAACTCCTCCTGAAATAATCAAGCAAACTCCTCTATTAGAAAAAATTCTCACATCAATGCAAATTCCAATCTATTCAGTAGAAAAATATGAAGCTGATGATTTGATTGGAACTATAACTTTAATGAGTGTAGAACATGATTTTGAGAATTTGATAGTTACTGGAGATAAAGATTTATTTCAATTAATCACTGATAAAACTAATATTTGGTATTCTAGCCCAAACCCTAGATCAAGAGATAGAATAATAGATAATGTTACATTCACTCAAGAAAAAGATTTTGAAGGTTTAGTTCCTTTAAGTATTCCAGATTATAAAGGGCTTTCAGGAGATGCATCTGACAACATAAAAGGTATTCCTGGTATAGGAAAGAAAGCAGCAAATACACTATTAAATGAGTACAAAGACCTGGAAGATATTTATGAAAATATAGAAAAAATTATTGAATTAAATATTAGAGGAGCTAAAAGAATTCAATCTTTACTCATTGAATATAAAGAAGAAGCGTATAAATCTCGAGAACTAGCTACAATTTTCCGAAAAGTTCCAATTAATTTAGAACTATCGAAATCAAAATTTGGATCTTTTAATAAAGAAGAGGTAATTAAAGAACTAAGTGAGTTAGAATTAATGTCTCTGGTAAGTAGAATCCCTTCAGAATATATTGAAGGTAATAATTCAATCAAAAATGATATTGATCACACACTTGAATATATTACTATCGACTCAGACATTAAGTTAAATTCAATGATTGAAACTATAAAAAAAGAAGGCGTCTTCAGTTTTGATACAGAAACATCATCACTAAAACCTTTTGACTCAAATCTTGTAGGAATCTCTATCTCAGTAAAACCAAATTCAGGTTGGTATATACCTATCAATCATGATAGAGGAAATAACATTTCTTCTGAAGGGTACCAATTAATTAAAGAAATTTTTGAAGATTCAACAATTGAAAAAATTGCTCACAATTCTAACTTCGATATGTCAGTACTATTTAATAATGACTTTCAAGTGAATAAGGTTACATTTGATACTATGATAGCTGCAAATTTACTAGGAAAAAGATCTCTTAGCTTGAAGAATCTTTGTCTGGAAGAATTCAACCAAGAAATGACTCCTATAGAAAATTTAATTGGAAAAGGAAAAGAACAAATCTCTTTTTCTAGTGTTTCAATTCAAGATGCAACTCTTTACTCTTGTGCTGACTCTGATATCACTTTGAGGTTAAAAAATGTTTTCGAAAAAGAGTTAGAAAAAAGTGGTTTATTAGATGTCATGGAAAATATTGAAATGCCTTTAATCCCAGTGATAGTAAAAATGCAACAAACCGGTGTTTCTATAAATATAAAAAAACTAGATACCTTGTCACAAATATTAAATGAGAAAATTAATATTCTAGAACAAAAAGCTAAAACAATATTGGGAGAAGAAGAGGTAAATCTTAGATCTAGTCAACAATTAGCTAAAGTTCTTATAGATGGTCTGGGAGTGCCTGCTACTAAAAAAACTAAGACTGGGTACACTATGGATGCCAATACCCTTGAAGACTTGTTAAAAAATGAATCTCTTGAAGAAGATGCTAGTAAATTAATAAAAATTGTCTTAGCCCATAGAGAATTTTCAAAAATCAAATCAACTTATGCTGATAGTCTGCCAGAATTGATAAACAAAAATACCGGAAAAATTCATACTTATTTTAATCAAGCTGGAACTTCTACTGGTCGTTTATCTAGCAGAGATCCGAATTTGCAAAATATTCCTGTAAGAACTGAAATTGGCAATGAAGTTCGCAAAGCTTTTGAGTCAAACAATAAAGAAAATTATCTGTTATCAGCAGATTATTCTCAAATAGAATTAAAAATCTTAGCTCATTTATCAGAAGAACCTAGTTTACTTGAAGCTTTCAGGAATAACGAAGATATACATAATGCCACTGCAAGAATTATGTATGAAACAGAAACAGTTTCCAAAGAACAAAGAAGGATAGCTAAAATTCTCAACTTCGGAGTTATATATGGATTAAGCCCTCACGGAGTCTCTAGACAAACAGATTTGTCTAGAGAGGATGGAAGAAAGTTTATAGAACTGTACTTTGGCAAATATCCTGGTATAAAAAATTATATCGATAGTGTAATAAAATTCGCAAAAGTAAATAAATTTGTAGAAACTATTACAGGAAGAAAAAGGCTTCTTCCTGAGATAAATTCCCCTAATTTTCATTCTCGTTCAGCATCAGAAAGAATGGCCGTAAATATGCCAATTCAAGGGAGTTCTGCTGATATAATTAAGATTGCAATGATAAAAATAGATCATGAAATTCGAAGTTTAAATTTACTTTCAAAAATGATTATTCAAGTGCATGATGAATTAATTTTTGAAGTACATCAAAATGAATTGAATGATTTACAGGAAATCATAACAAAAATTATGCCTAATTCTTTAAATCTTAAAGTACCTTTAACAATTGATATCAATATTGCAAAATCTTGGGGAGAATTAAAGTAACTAAGAAATCTTTCTAAAAATAAGATTTTACGAATTCTTCACAATCATCTAAATCTTTCATAGTATCAATAGAAATCCAATTTTCAGTTGTTCTAAATGCTTTAAGTTGATTTAAATTGGATAAATTGGGGAAAGTTTCTACTTCATGATCACCTTTCTCAGGCAAATAATTAAAAAAATTAGGGCTAGAGATATAAATCCCTGCATTAATCCAAAATGGAAATCGAATTTTCTCAGAAAATTCAATAACGTTATCATTATCATCTATCTTCACAATTCCAAATTGAGATTTATAGGGAACTGACATTAAAGTTACTAAAACATCATTTTTAAGATGAAATTTCATCATTCTTTCCAAAGAGAAATCTGTTAATACATCTCCATTAGTGATTATTAAATTTTCATTATGCAAATTAAATTTGTTAATAGCATTCTTTATTGCTCCACCTCTACCTAGAGGAGATTTTTCATGAGAATATTTAATAGTCATTCCATAAGAATCTCCATGACCAAAGTATTCTCTAAAGGAATCATCTCTATAACCTGTTAAGAAAATTATTTCCTCTAATCCATATTTTTTTAACCATTCAATCTGATAACAAACAATTGGTTTTCCAAAAACTTGAACCATGGGTTTAGGAATATTCTCTGTTTTAGGCCATAGCCTCTTTCCTTGTCCACCAACTAAAATCAAAGCTTTCATTTTTCTATAATATCTATTTAAGTTTTAAAGCTTTTTTCTATTATTTCTTCAATAGTCATTGAATCATATGTCAATTTATTATCAAATATATCCTGAAAATAGAAATTAGCACTCTTATTTTAATTATTTTCCTATTAAATTAATAAATTATGAACACAATATCTTAATCTATTAGTAATATAATATTCATATAGACAATTATTCATACTGAAAATATAATTTTCAAGTTAAATTTAATCAAAAGGACGGATGGCTGAGTGGTTTAAGGCGGCGGTCTTGAAAACCGTTGTGCGTTATGCGTACCGGGGGTTCGAATCCCTCTCCGTCCGCCATTTGATAAATAACATATTCCCTAAGATTTAAATAAAAAATGTCTAAAATTTTTATCTCAACTAATACAGTATCTCTAGAAAATCCCAAATAGGTAAAATGATAGAGATATTACTAAAATATTTTTCAAAAAGTTATGAAAAGATTATTTGAGGTTTCCATAATCATTTAATTGATGAATATCACCCATGTGGTCATACGCTCTAAATCTAAATCTTGTAGAATTCCAAATATGGTAAGCACGGCGTTCTTCAGTCACTTCATCAAAATCTTCAGAAATTTTGTTAGCAAAGTAATCTGATTTATCAGGATTAGAATTATCGGGATCAGATTTCAGATCTTTTAATAATCTATTTCTTTTGTAATAATCTTCATCTTTCATATTATTTATATCTTATATGAGAAAATTTTAAAAAAATTCTTTTTTTTAATTTTATCATTCTGACACACTAATAGATGTGAATCACAAAATAAAGAGGACCGAGATTCAAAATCCCAGTCCTCAAACTATTGAATTGGGAGAGTTAACTGTTAGGTATTGGATTAAGTAGTTACCAGCCAATTCGTTTATTTCATAATTTTTACTATCCTGTAGGTAAAAGAACAGTGTCTATTACATGAATCATTCCATTATTAGCTTCAATATCAGTAATGATTACTTCTGAATCATTTACCATTACTTTGCCTTCCATAACTTTTATGGCAAAAGTATCACCTTGTAGAGTCTCTGCTGAATCAAGATTCAAAACATCACTCGCAAATACATTACCGCTAACTACGTGGTAAAGAAGTATGTCCTTCAAAGTTGGAATATCTTCCAATAATCCAGCTACTGTACCTTCTGGTAATTTGCCAAAAGCATCATCTGTTGGAGCAAATACAGTGAACGACCCTTCTCCAGATAAAACACCATCTAACTCAGCTGCCTGTAGTGCAGCCACTAGAGTTGTAAATCTGCCATCTTCAACCGCAATCTCAACTATACTCTTACCCTCTTCTTCATACATCATATCTGAAGAAGTCTCCTCTACAATTTCCTCTGTAGTAGAAGATTGGTTAGTAACTTCTGTAATGGTAGTTTCCTCTTCATCATCTCCTCCGCAGGCAATGATCAAAACGGAAATTAAACCTATCATCATAGATACTAATAATCCTCTTTTAGGAATAAGATTTTTTATTTCTTTATTTAAGTATAAAAAAAACATATTATTCTCCTCAATTACTATATGTTGACTATAAACAATATAAAATGCATTGGTTGCTTTAATAGAAACATTACAATGGATAAAGCTAGAGAATGTTAATTAAATATTACAATATTATCTATATGTTGATTATAAACTACATTATTTAATTTAACAGCTTATGTAGATTAAAAATACAACTAAAAAATAGAAAATTATCTGTTAAAAAGATAGAATTTCAATAATTAAAAATAAACCACAAAATAATTATCATGAATTTTTTTAAAATCTCTTTAAAAAGCCTCAAGGCAACAGGAACTATTGCTGCATCTTCCAAAAAATATTCAAAATTAATTGCTGATAGCGCTAACTTGTCTTCTAAAAAATGTGTAATTGAATTAGGGCCAGGTGATGGAGTCATTACTAAAGAAATAATCAAACAAGTATCTGCTAAAACAACATTTTTCTGCTTAGAAGTAAATAAACAATTCGTAATTGAAACTAAGAAAAATTGCCCTAAAGCAACTGTGTATCATGGATCAGCTTTAAAAATTAAAAAATATTTAAAAAAACATGATGCATCTAAATGTGATTGTATAGTATCAGGGTTACCTTGGGCTCTATTCGAGCAAGAAAAGCAAGAGGAAATAATAGAGGAGATATATGAATCATTAGAAAATGAAGGTCAATTTCTTACAATTGCATATATCACAGGCATATTCTTTCCATCAGGAATTAGATTCAAAAAATTATTAGATAAAAAATTCAGTCATGTCAAAAAAACAAAAATAATATGGAGTAATTTTCTACCAGCATTTGCTTATATTTGCACAAAATGAAATATGATACAAATTCATGAAATTCTATCTTAGAACTATCCTAATTTTCACATTTTTTATTCCTTTCTTAATAATTTCTCTATCATGCCAAAACAATAAAGAATCCTCAAAGTCTATTACTCTATCGAATCAAACAGAAGAAACTAATAAACATAATTTTAGTAAAATTCCTGATCATCATAAAAATGCCTGGTTGTGTGAAAACAATAAAACATCAAATATCGATGATTTAACAACCCCAGATAAAATAGAAACATGGAATTGTTACGTAAATGTCACTTTTGAAGATAATAAAGTAATAGTAAAAAGCACAGGAATACCAAATCATGATTTCGAATCAACTTTAGGTTGTTGTGCAGAAGAAAATGACTACACTTGGGTCTTGCCTCTTAACCCAGTTCCTACTGAAGTATTTACAAATGCTCCACAGAGAGGACCGGTAGCAATTACGGTAACAGGTGGGGCCTGAAGAGGGTCCTGGAGGAGATGCAGTTGCATTACATTTTGGATATTTTGAAGAAGACAGACAAGCAATAGAATTAGGAGTCTGTGGAGGACATTCTGGTCCCGGAAACATGTTTCATTATCATTATGATGCTAATTGTATACATTGGCACCCAGTTGAAACAGCTGGAGAAAGCATAATGGATTGGACTACATCAAAATTAGATCCCTCAATTCATTCTCCAATTATTGGTTTTGCATTTGATGGATTTCCTATATATGGACCATATGGATGGGATAAAAATAATAATGTAAAAGAAATGAAAAGTAGCTACAAATTGAAAGAAGGGAAAAATGGTTACGGAGGAATTGATGATTGGGAATATATAGAAGGCTTAGGTGACCTTGATAAATGCAATGGAATAAACACTCCTACTCCTGAAATTCTCAGTGGAATTTACCATTATGTCAGCGCATTGCAAAATGGAATTGGAGAAATCGGATTTCCTTATTTTCTACTTTGTTATAAAGGTACCCCAGAACAAAGTAACTTTAACCTTGGACAAGGACAAGGGAGACCTCAAGGAGGAGAAAGAATTCCTCTACCTGATGGAGCAAGAATGGGAAATAGGCCTCCAGATCTATCCTCTATTGCATCAAAATTAGGTATAACAGTAGAAAAACTTCAAAATGCTCTAGGACCACCACCACCTGATTTTAGAAGAGCTTCTGAAACTCTAGAAATACCTGAATCTGAGTTAAGAAAAATATTTGAAGAATCTAGAAATAATAATTCTCAATAATTATACTAACTATCTTCCTCTAAACATTTGAAATAGGCTAGTGCCCACAGTAACTATTATTCCAGCCATAGCCAAAAAACCTGGATCCCTTAATCTCTCTTCCCAGCCTGCACCTTTTAAGGTACCTGCTCTAGGATTAAATAAAAATCCTCTCTCACCTTCTCCGTATAAATCGTCTCTTTCAGCTTGCACCTGCAATCTATTTAATTGAGTTTCTTTAAATTGAATATCTCTTTGTTGCCTATTGTAATCTAGTTCAGCTTCATCCAATTCACGTTTCATCAGTTGCTCCATTTCCATCCTACGAAGTTTAGCATCTTCTTCATTTAATTTTCCCTCTAAGATCATTTTTTCTTGTTCAGCATTAAGCTCTTTTATCATTCGCTGATGTTCCCTTTCTAAATCTTCTATATTATCTCTATATTTATCTTCAGAATCACGTTTTAGAGATTGTATATTTTGCTCTTCATTCATAATTTGTTCTTGTAGAGCACCCTGTTCCATATTAAGCCTTTCTTTCTCTATTTCTGCTTGGGATTCTAAGAATGTTATTTGAGATTTAAGATCTTCAATCCTCATATTTGTGTCAATCATCATTTGTTCTTCTCTATATTTCCAATCCATTTCTCTTCTTTCTGTGTCAAGTGCAACTGATTGTTTCCAGTCTTCTATAGATCTTTCAAAATTTTCCACATCAATTTTGATTCTATTTCTCAATTGTTCAATTTCTTGATCCCACATTGAAATTTTATATTGTTTTTCATTCAATTGATCATTCTTAGTAATTTCGATCTGAGATTCGAGATTTTGAATTTCATAATCTGAAGAATTATTAAAATCTAATAAAATAGTTTCATAAAGTCTCTTAAATTCTTGTTTTTCATTATCTAAATTAGATTGCAATTGAATTCTTTCAGTCTCCCAATTCGCTTCCTGATTTTTAAAATTCTCTTCCCAATTTGATAAATAATTATTTACTCCATTAGCTCTCTCTTGTTCCAAGAATATTTTTCTACTTTCAAGTTCATTCTTTAACATGTCTATTTCCTGTTTTTGGGAATCTGATATATCTGTTGTAGAAGAAATTCTCGTAACTGAATTTACAAAATCTTGCCAATCAGTTTCATCCGCCGAATCATTAGTAAATATTCCCTTATCCGCCATAAACATAATCACAACTCTGTAGTTGTCAGTTACAAAGACTATTTTTTCTCTCATATGAGGAATGCTCCACTGAGGAGAAATACCTGAAAGCAATACACCTTCTATAGAATTAAGAGGTTTTCTTGAGTTTTCAATAAAATCATCTCGATCTCCTGATAATTCATCTTTGATATGCTGATCGAGGCTATATCCATCTCTAGGAATAGCTTTGATACTAATATTCATAGAACTTCCAAAATTTGTAGATATATTACCCGAATAATAAGTATTCAAGTTTTGATCAACCCATTCATCGAGATACCATTCTGAAGGGAAACTAAACTCATACCCAAGGTAATTATTACTAAATTGAGTTTTAGTTACTATGTTAGGTACAGAAATTACAGCTTCTTGCCTTCCTAAACCTTGACCAACATCTGAAAAATCAGTTACATTTGGATCTCCAAGCCAATACTCAATTTCTAGTTCATAATTATTATTAATTCTTTTGAAATCTATTACTCCATATTCTTCACCTTGCCTGAATACAATTAGACCCATATTACAATCTGATTCTTTGGTTCCAAATCTTACAGTTTCTTTAGGAATTGAATAAGAAAGAGCAGCAGCATTTGTTAAATCTCTAACATCATATAATCCTTCATATCCTTCATATCGAAAACCAAAATCAAATAGTCCTCGACATTCATTTTTTCTATATCCCAGCACATTAGCTATTTCCACTTTAGGGTTTGTATAGTCACCAGCATAAAAATAACCTTCCTGTCCTCCAGCTACAGACCAGTATAATTGTCCGCTTCCAATATCAAACCCATCCGATTCTCCTACTGTCATTACATCGTGTGTTCCTCTCCAAGCACTAGTATCTGGTTTCACAGTAGTACCATCTTGAATAGAAAATTGTTTCATAGTAGATCTTTGATCTGGAGTAACAAAAGATCCTGAACATCCATTTATTGGATTCGCACACTCTGCATTTTCTATTCTAGGAAGATACTCAGCATTTAAATTAGAAATTTCAGAATCATAATAATCATTTAGATATTTAACATATTCACTCTTTTCTCTTTCCAATTCAGACAATCTAAAATCTATATCTTCATTCAGGAAAACTTTTTGTTCATTCCAATATCTCTTCTGATAAGCAAAATCATTTTCCTCCTGCTTAATTAAATCTTCTTTCTCAAAAGACAACTCTTGTTTTCTTCTATTAATAAAACTATAAATTTCCTGCAAGACATTATTATGATCTTGTTCAAGTCTCATAATTTCATTATTCTTTTCTCTCTCTTGATCTTCTATCTGTCTATCAAAATCAGAAATTTGTCTTTGATTATTTATTTCACGATTTTTTTCTTCCATTTCAATCTGAACAAAATAATCTTGTCTTTCACGATTAATTCTTTCTTTTTCATCCAAAATATTAAATTCCAAAAATGACATTTCACTCTCAATCCTCTCAATCTCAAGAGCAAGTTCTCTGTCGATCCTTTCATATTCTTTATCTAAAACTCCACCACCAAAAAAGCTTTTTGTGTCTAACTCTAATTCCACACCTAATTCATTACCAAAAAGTTTTATTTCAATGTCTTTTTCAAAATCTTTAAACGGTAAATTTCCAGATGAAAAGGACCAAGATGCTTTCCTTAGATCATAATTTTCGGAAACACAACATATGACTTTAGGTTTGCCTTCATCACTAAATTCTCTCAAAGAATAAAATGCCATATCTCCAACATTACCTTTGATACCAGGAGAAGGTTCACCAACAAATGTAACTAATAACCAATCTCCATCAGGGGAAACATCATTAACCATCATATTTTCTGAGTATGGGAGCTCACCATTAATATTCCTGGGATCTTCACATCTCCATGAAATATTCAAATCAGACTGAACAGTACGTAACATGAATTCCGATACAGAAGCAGTCCTTAATTTATTGAAAAATATAACATCAGAATTAAGAGTGTTTTCTGTTTCTCTGAGACACAAATTATTAGTGAATAACTCATTATAATCAGAATCTCGTCCATAATGAAACCAAGTTGGATTCATTATACTCATTTCTCCATATCCACTAGAGATATAATCAAGTTCTCCTCCTTCATCATCATTTATGTCATGAAACATAAATAAATCTGAGTAACTGGAAGGTGAACCAGGACCTATAGTTTCGCCAAGATAAATTAACCTAGAATCAGATTTGCTAAATCTCGGAGAAAAATTAAACCCTGAAGCTATATTTTTTTCACCCACATCTTCAACTCCATCAATTACTTCCCATATATTTCTTAAATTTATCTCTCCCATTCCTGCAATAAGATCATTCCCTAAAGAGATAGCTTGATTTATAGAAACATAAGCCAAACTTTCATTAAACAACCAGGTTGGTTCATGTTCATCTTCACAACAAAAAGTAATTTGATAAAGTTCTTCGGTTTCTAAATGAAACACATAGATATTCCAATCGCCTTCCATATTAGAAGAAAAAGCTAACCAATCACCTTTGGGGCTTAAAGCAGGGTGAATTTCATCTGACTTATCTGATCCTGGAAAAACCACCTTGTAAAATTTAGATTGAGAACTTTTTCCTCCCAGATCAAATGCTCCTAGATCCATAACCCATATGTCATAACTAGTTTTCTCGACATTGGATATATTAAATCCATCAATTCCGTCTAAACCACCACTAGCATTAGAATAATTTGAAACATAAGCTATTCTTCCACCTGGATCATCAGCATAAATAAAATCTTTTTCAAATCCCAAAAAGAAAATGAAAGTACAAATAATTAGAATTAAATATCTAAATGTTTTTATATTCAAGTTCATACTTTTTACAATATCTCAAAAAAGGAAAAAATCTTATCGAATAGTTTACAATTATAATAAAACTAATTTATCAATTTAACACTACATAAAAAAAAATCATGATAGAAGTTGAATCAGGAATAAAAATAGCAGCTCAAGTAACACCAAATCCCTCAAAAGAAGATTTGGCCTTTATAAGAGAATTAGGACTTGATTATGTGACCCTTTTTGCAGGAAGGGGAGAAACAAGTTACGACTTTTTTATGAAGCAAAGAGAAATATTTGAAACTCATGACTTAAAAATATATGGATTTGGGAATTCAAGTATACATAATCATGATTCTTTAGTTTTAAATTTAAATGATAGGGATCAGGTTATAGAAGATTATAAAAAATATATTAGAGATTTAAGTAAAGCAGGAATTTTTTATTCTACTTACGCACACATGGCCAGTGGAGTTTGGAGTACAGCAAAAGAGCCAACAAGAGGAGGAGCCCTTGGAAGATCATTTAATGTGAATGCTGAAACTTTTTATCTTAACGACCGAAAAGGACCAAGAACTATTTCAAAAGGAGAATTAACTCATTCAAGAGAATATTCTGAAGAAGAATTATGGGGAAATTTTGAATATTATATTAAAGCGGTAAAACCAACTATTGAAGAGTCAGGAGTAAAAATAGGGATTCATCCAGATGACCCTCCTGGGTTAAAACTAGGCGGAGTTCCTCGTTGCATATTTAGCACATTTAGTGGATATCAAAGAGCTTTAGAAATTGCAGATAGTCCTAATATTGGAATATGTTTGTGTGCTGGCACATGGCTAGAAGGAGGAAATTCCACAGAAAAAAATGTAACTGAAATGGCAAAATATTTTGGAGATCAAAATAAATTATTCAAGATTCATTTTAGGAATGTTGATAAACCGCTTCCTCATTTTAAAGAAACCTTTTTAGACGATGGCTATATGGATATGTATAAGATTATAAAAGTACTAAAAGAAGTTGATTTTGATGGAATAATCATACCTGATCATAATCCAACAATGGGATCACTCGCAGACCGAAACTCAACAGATCCTCATTGGCATCACAAGGAAGAAAGATATGGTGTGGCAAATAGAATTCCTACTGCATTTGCAATAGGGTACATGAAAGCCCTAATTGAAAGGGTGGAAGAAGAGTAAATGATTGACAATCTAACAAATATTCTTACTGACGTTCTTGCTATATCAACATTAATTGGATTGATAGTTTCTGTATTTCTTTTGATCCTATTCTTTTTAAAAACAACCCAAAAATCTACTCCTATACTAGAAAAATCATTCTACAAAAATATAACTAAAATAAGTCTTCCTTGCGCATGGATTGTGGCTACAATTTCTATGGTAACAAGTCTTTATTATTCTGAAGTTGCTGGGTTTGAAGCGTGCACTTTCTGTTGGTACGAACGTATAGCTATGTATCCTCTAGTAATTATTCTAGGAATTGCATCATGGAGAGATGATTTCAAAATCAAAATATATGCTTTACCTGTTTCTATAATAGGCATGTTGATATCTATTTATCATTATCAACTTCAATTATTCCCGAGCCAGCCAGCCATTAGTTGTGGAACATCTCCGTCTGGAAATTCAGTGCCCTGTACAGGCTCCTGGTTGCTAGAATTCGGTTTTATTTCAATTCCTTTTATGGCTTTTACGGGATTTTTATTGATAATATCTTTACTATTATTAACTGATAGAATTAATAAAGAATAGTGGATATATGGCAAAACAAAATATAAAAAATAGAAATAAATTTGTACTCTTCGCAACTATTGGAGTGGTATCTTTAATACTTGTACTGATAATAGTATTAATATTTTCTGGAAATTCATCTAATCAAGTAACAGGGTCCTTCAAAGGAAACATAAATATTCAGGGCGAGACGGTTGCACAATTACCACAACATTTTGATAGGGATTGTATTTTTCATAGCGTAGCACTCTGTAAAAGCTTTGAATCTGCAGCAAATATTATTATTCCTGATATTGAAGGAATATCAATATCAGGTGAACCATTTAAAATTCAAAATGATGGAAGAAAAAAGATAATTCTTTTCTTAGCACATTGGTGTCCACATTGTCAGGTTGAAGTTGAAGTCTTTGAATCATGGATAAAAACACGTGGAGTCCCTGAGGATTTTGATATTTACAGTATAGCAACAGCAAACAATCCTTCTCAAGAAAAATATCCGCCTGAAACTTGGTTAAAAGAAGGAAATTGGGAATTTCCAACAATTATAGACACCGATTCGGACAATATTGCTAAAATCTTTGGAGTTACAAGCTTTCCTTATTGGGTACTAGTTGATTCAGAAAACAAAATTCTTACTAGGCTTACAGGAACTTTTAAAGAAGAAGATATTGACGTAATAGTCAGCAAAATGCTGGAATCACAATAAATCTTCCAAGTCACTCAAATGGATTCTAAACCAGAAAAATTAAAGCTACTATCAGAAATTTTCAAAAAATTTATCTCAGAATTTGAAGATTCTAATAGAGAAGGATTAATTGATACTCCTAAGAGAGTATCTCAAATGTACATAGAGCTATTGTCTGGTTATAAGCTAGATATAGAAAAACTTCTTAATAATGCCATATTCACCAGTGAAAATGAAGATATGATTGTAGTTACAGACATAGAATTCTTTAGTCTTTGCGAACATCATATAATTCCATTTTTTGGCACTGCACATGTAGCTTACATTCCTAAAGGTAAAATAATTGGTCTTTCAAAAATCCCTAAATTAGTTCAATCTCTTTCAAAAAAATTGCAAGTTCAAGAAAATTTAACTTCAGAAATAAGTAAAACGTTAGATAATATCCTACTCCCTCAAGGTGTAGGTGTGGTATTAAAAGGAACTCACTTATGTACGATGATGAGAGGAGTCAAATCACTTAAATCTTCTCTTATAACAAGCTCAATGTTGGGATCATTTAGAAAAAACATGAATACTAGACAAGAATTCTTAAATCTTATAGAAAAATAGGTTCTGATTATGGATATAATTTCTATAAACAAATTAAAATCCTACTGCATTATTGGAGTAAACGAAAAAGAGCGATTACAGAAACAGAAAATATTTGTTGACATCGAATTATTTGGAAATTTCAAAAATAAAAATATGGAAGACTCAATTGAACAAACTCTTAATTACTCAACAGTATCAAATGAAGTGGTGAATTATGTAAATAGTTCAAAGCATTATCTAATTGAAACGTTAGCTGAAGAAATTTCAATAATTTGCTTAAAATATAGACTAGTGAAAAAAGTTAAGATAGAAGTTCACAAGCCTAAAGCTTTAAAAAATGCTTCAAATGTATCAATAAAGATAGAGAGAAACCGGTGAAATTTCTATTTAAAACCTAAAAAGTTGAAAATTATTTCTAATGTTGTTATTATCTCTCCGAAGTGTTGATTTGAAAGTCAGCTTGCGGGCACTTAAAATTCTGCTAAAGAGGCAAATTTACTACGTGTCCGTATATCATAAAGATATGCGGATTTTTATTTGACACTTTATTAAATTAAAAAATAAGGAGGTCAAAAAATGGCTAGTAGTATAAATGGCATAGTTAATCAGCCAGAAAAACAAGGGCTTGGAACTCTTGCACTACATGCGGGACAGGAACCTGACCCGTCAACTAACTCTAGAGCTGTAGCAATACATGCGACAACATCGTATGTATTTAATGATACTGATCATGCAGCAAATCTCTTTGCATTAGGTGAATTTGGGAACATTTATACTAGATTGCAAAACCCTACAACTGATGTTCTTGAACAAAGAATTGCGGCATTGGATGGAGGAGTCACTGGTCTAGCATTCTCGTCAGGTCAAGCTGCGATTAATGCTGCTATATTAACCATTACCCACAGTGGTCAAAACTTTGTTTCATCTACAAGTTTGTATGGTGGAACATGGACATTATTCACACAAACATTCAAAAAACTTGGAATAGAAGTAAGATTTTTTGATCCTGATGAACCTGAAAAAATTAAAGAATTAGTAGATGAGAACACACGTTGTGTATATTTTGAAAGTATTGGGAATCCTAAAAATGATGTTCCTGATTTCAAAAAAATTACTGATATTAGCCATGAATTAGGACTTCCTACTATATGTGATAATACAGTTATGACTCCTTACCTATTACGACCTATAGAGCATGGAGTTGACATAGTGGTTCACTCAACAACAAAATTTTTAGGAGGTCATGGAGTTCATATTGGCGGTGCAATTGTTGATAGTGGAAACTTTAAATGGGCAGATAATCCAGATAAATGGCCTGAGTTTTGTGGACCATCTGAATCTTATCATGGTGCTGTATTGGAAGAAGCTCTAAGACCAGCAGGTAACATAGCTTATAATCTCCATATTAGAGTACATTGGCTTAGAGATACAGGTGGAACCATGAGTCCATTTGCTGCTTGGGCTACACTATTAGGGCTAGAAACCCTGCATGTAAGAATGCCTAGACATTGTGAAAACACACTAAAAGTAGCGAAATATCTTGAATCTCATAAAAAAGTCGAATGGGTAAATTATCCAGGACTTAAGAGTCACTCACATTACAAAAATGCTAAAAAATACTTGCCTAATGGAGCAGGTGCAATTTTAGGATTTGGAATCAAAGGTGGCAAAGATTCAGCAATCAAGTTTATAAACAGTGTGAAGCTAGCAAGTCATCTAGCTAATGTTGGTGATGCTAAAACATTAGTTATTCACCCTGCTTCTACAACTCACTCTCAGTTAAGCGAAGAAGAACAGAGAGAAACAGGAGTAACTCCTGAATACGTAAGGATTTCTGTAGGAATAGAAGATGCACAAGATATCATTGCTGATATTGATCAAGCATTGAATGCAAGTTAAATAGATAACAACTCCCTTTGGGAGTAAAATACCCAAAGGGAGTGAATAGTTTTATGACTTCAGGAGAATTCCACAGTTCAGATCAAGCTATTAATTCTGAAATATCTTCTTATATGAAGGTATGGTCAGTTCCTTTCAGTATCAACTTAGAATTGGGAGGAAAAATAGATAATATAGAAATAGCTTACGAAACCTATGGAACCTTAAATAAAGACAAAAGTAACGCAGTATTAATTTGTCATGCATTGAGTGGTGACTCTCACGTAGCTAGCCATTCAAAAGATGATATAGAAGGCTGGTGGGAAATTTTCATAGGACCAGGTAAATCTATTGATACAAATAAATATTTTGTTATTTGCTCAAATGTGCTAGGAAGTTGCAGAGGATCAACAGGACCAAATTCTATCAATAAAGTTACCGGAAAACCTTTTGGTAACAAATTTCCAATGATTACAGTTGGAGACATGGTAAAAGTTCAAAAACTTCTTATAAATGATGAATTGAAAATAGACAATCTCCTTTGTGTGATTGGCGGATCTCTAGGAGGGTTTCAAGCTTTAGAATGGGTAAAACAAAATTCTTCAATGGTCAAAGGATGTATTGGAATAGCTACTAGTTCTAGGCTAAGTCCACAGGCTTTAGCTTTTGATGTAGTAGGAAGAAATGCAATTACACATGATCCAAATTATAAGGATGGTCAATATTATGATCAAAAATCCAAACCTGAAGATGGTCTTGCAATAGCTAGAATGCTTGGTCATATAACTTATTTGTCTAACGAATCTATGGATAAAAAATTCGGAAAAGATAAGTTAAAGCCCAGAGACATAAAAACAGACTTTGAAAAAAAATTTTCTGTTGGAACTTATTTAGCTTATCAAGGTAGTAAATTTGTAGAGAGATTTGATGCCAATAGTTATCTAACTCTCACGACGGCAATGGATCTGTTTTCTATAGGAGAAAATAAAAAAGAAATCGAAAAATCATTAAAAGCCACTGAATCAGAATGGCTATTTATCAGTTTTTCTAGTGATTGGTTATATCCTCCAGAACAATCAAAAGAATTAGTAGATGCCTTAATCTCATCAGAGAAAACTGTCAGTTACACTAACATTCCTAGTAAAGCAGGACATGATGCTTTCCTACTAGAAGACGAGTTAGAAGACTATGGAAATCTTACTGCAGCTTTTCTAAATAAATTAAAAGGTGAACATACTAAAAATATACATTCTTCAAAACTTTCTACAAGAGAAAAAACAAACATTTTTTACAATAAAAGATTGGACCTTAATATAGTAGCTGATCTTGTACCTAAGAATTCGTCCGTATTAGATTTAGGGTGCGAAGATGGTGATTTATTATCATTACTTAGGGATAAAGGATGCTCTGAATTGATTGGAATAGAAATAGACTATAAAAAAGTAGAGACATGTGCAAAAAAAGGCTTAACAGTAATCAATTATGATATTGAAAAAGGCCTGAAAAGTTTCTCAAATAAAAAATTTGATATAGCAATACTTTCTCAAACTTTACAAGCAATAAAAAATGTAGAAGAAATAATAATTGAAATGACCAAAGTAGCCAAAGCTTCTATAATTTCATTTCCTAATTTTGCTTATAAACCGTTAAGAGAAATGATGTTTAAAGAAGGAAAAGCACCAAGAATTGAAGGTTGGTATGGATACGAATGGTATAATACTCCAAATAAAAGATTCCCTTCAATTGCTGATTTTGAAAATTTCTGTGATCTAAAAAATATACTCATATTAAGAAGTATTTTCTTGGATAGCGAGAAAGGTATTCAGATCACAGAAAATCCTAACTTAAACGCAGATAATGCTATTTTTGTACTTGGAAATTCCAATAAAAATAACTAACCAGTGATTTTTTATAGCCTTAAAAGTGCTATCATTTTGAAATGTCGTTCAATCAAATGCAACTAAAAAATTATTTCAAAGATTTAGAAGGAATAATCTTTGATTTGGATGGAACTTTATTAAATTCAGAAAAATTAAAATTTAGAACATATTATGACGAACTAAAATTTAACGGAATAAAATCAGAAAAATTAAAAAATTTAAAAAAAATATACATCTCTTTAGTAGGATCTACAGATATAGATGCTGCAAAAATAATATTTGATACCTATCAAATAGAATCAACAAGCAATAACCCCATTTACAAATCTTCAAAACCTTGGGAGATTTTTTATCAATCTATACTTAAGAGATACTACGCTTCTCATGGAAATGAAAAATCCTTAAATGCAAACACATTTGATAAAACTTTAAATTTATTAAAAAAATCCAAAAGTTTAGGGAAAAAAATTGCCATTGCTACTTCTTCTACTCATAAAGAAGCTTCAAGAATCATAAAAATTATAAATTTAGAAGATGAGATAGATTTGTTAGTTACAAAAGACGATATTAAATTCCCAAAGCCTAATCCAGAAATATATATTAAAACAATAAAAAAATTAAAAATAAAAAATAAAAAATCAGTGATTTGTATTGAAGATTCATTGATAGGACTGGAATCAGTGATTTCTGCAAATCTTCAATACATAGCAGTTCCTAATGAGTTTACTGAAAGTAGTGTAAGAAATAGTGAAAAAATATCTTCAAAATGGATAGCATCTTTAAATGATGATTTGAATCAAAAAATAATAAGTAGAATTAAAGATCCAAAATAAAATTACTTAATTTGATTATTTACAAGATCAAAAAGAAACAAGAGTAAAAAGTGCTATTTTGAAAGAGAAATACCTTTCTTATCCAATAATCTTAATTCACTAGCAGTTAATTTAACTTTGTATTGTTTTCCGTCAATAGTAACAGTTCTTTTCTGAAGATTTGTTTTGAAAATCTTTTTACTCGCATTCATAGCGTGGCTTCGGGATTGACCAAATAAGGGTTTCTTTTTTGCCCCTAATCCTAAAATTTTTCTAATATCTTTAACCATATTACACCTCTATACAATTTACATGATTCTATATGAAAAAGGTAAACTACGAAGGAATAAGATATCACGAGATAACCCTTGAATCAATTATTAAGAACATTATTTATGAATGAAAATTGCACTAAGGTATAGAAAAAGAGAATTTAAATGATGTAAAAAATTCAAAATTCAATTAAAATAATTTTCTAATTCTATATATGTGATCTTAAAAGATATAAAAGAATTTCTTTTCTTGAAAGATAAAAATTACATTTATCTACTAGAAAAATGTAATATAATCTAATTAATGAATTTCTAGAAATCATCAATATATTCTACTTAACATAGGGAGCAATAATGATTATCAAAAATAAAAAAGAATACAAAGTTATTGGAACCCGTCCTATAAGACATGATGGGATAGAAAAAGTTACTGGACGAGCATTATATAGTGCTGATGTTAAGCTTCCACAATTACAAATTGGAGCTTTGCTTAGAAGCCCATATGCTCACGCAATAATAGTGAGCATCGATACCTCTGAAGCAGAAAAACACCCTGGAGTCACTGCTGTTGTAACCGGAAAAGATTTTGAGGTAGGTGAAAATAAAGAAATAGACATTGGTGAAGGAATAGCAAATTTCAAATTCGACTCAATGAATATTATGGCTAAAGATAAAGTACTTTACAAAGGACATGCAGTAGCTGCTGTATGTGCATTCGATCTAAATACTGCAGAGGAAGCAATAAAAAAAATTAAAGTAAAATATAAAGAACTTGAACCTGTCTTAAGTGTTGATGAAGCAATTTCTCAATCTGCAACAATACTTCATGAAGATTTTGTTGGTACAACACCCGAAGGATCAAAAACAAACACAAACATTGCAGACTATTTTAACTTTGAATTCGGAGATCCAGATAAAGGATTTGATGAATCTGATCAAGTATTTGAACGTGTTTTTACTATGCCAATGGTACATCAAGGATATATAGAGCTTCATTCTGCAACTGTAGTATGGGGAGAAGATGGAAGGTTAACAATTTGGACATCTACTCAAGGAGCTTTTCCTGTTAGAACTCAAACAGCTGAGTTACTAGGTATACCAGAATCTATGATCAGAGTAATGCCTACTGAAATAGGAGGAGGATTTGGAGGAAAAACAAGAGTTTATCTACCTCCTGTTGCCGCAGTTTTATCTAAAAAATCAAATAGACCTGTGAAACTAACTATGGATAGACAATCAGTCTTTGAAGGAACAGGCCCTGCGCCTGGAGGAAAGGTGACAATAAAAATAGGAGTCAATAATGATATGAAACTCAATGCAGCTTCTGCAGATATTAAATTTGAAGCAGGAGCTTTTCCTGGATCTGCAGTAGGAGGAGCTGCCAATTGTGTGTTTGCTTGTTACGATATTCCTAACACTAGAATTGATGGTTATGATATTTTGGTAAATAAACCAAAATCTGCTGCCTACAGAGCTCCAGGCTCACCACAAGCAAGCTTCGGAATGGATGCCACAATTGATGAAATATGTAGTGAAAATCGATGGGATCCACTAGAATTCAGAATCTTTAATGCTTCAAAGAAAGGCTCTAGAAGAGGCGATGGTCCAATATTCCCTAAAATTGGAAACCTAGATGTGCTAGATGCAGTCAAAAATTCAGATCATTGGAATTCACCTATTGATAATGGAAATAATAATGGAAAACTAAAAGGTAGAGGTATAGCAAGCGGATATTGGATGAATGGAGGAGGAAAATCATCTGCAACTCTAAGTATAAATGATGATGGAACTGTATCACTACTTGAAGGTTCTGCAGATATTGGTGGAACCAGATCATCAATAGCAATGCATGTTGCAGAAGTTTTAGGTTTAAAAGCGGAAGATATAATTCCTCGTATCCCTGACACTGATGGAGTAGGTTATACAGGAATGACAGGTGGAAGTAGAACTACATATGCTACCGGAATGGCAGCATATCAGGCTGCTGAGAGTCTTGTTGAAAAATTAACATCTCGTGTAGCGATTTTATGGGATATATCAGAAAAAGATATTGAATTCATAAATAGCACATTCCAATCTAAGAAAGATTCGGAATTAAAAATAGGCTTTAAAGAATTAGCTGGAAAATTAGATTCTACTGGTGGCCCTATTAGTTCAGTAGGATCAGTTAATCTTAGTTCAGCAAGCCATGGATATGCAACTCACATTGTTGATCTAGAAATTGACCCTAAAACGGGAAAAACTGATGTTTCTCGTTACACAGCTATTCAGGATGTTGGAAAAGCTATTCATCCATCATATGTAGAAGGTCAAATGCAAGGCGGAGCAGCACAAGGTATAGGGTGGGCATTGAATGAAGAATATTATATTTCTGATAAAGGAAATATGGAAAACTCTAGTTTCTTAGACTATAGAATGCCAACATCTTTGGACTTACCAATGATAGAAACAATAATTGTTGAAAACGAAAATCGAGATCATCCTTTTGGAGTAAGGGGAGTAGGAGAAGTTCCAATCGTTCCTCCGCTTGCGGCTGTAGCCAATGCTATACATGATGCATTAGGCATAAGACTATATGATTTGCCTATGAAACCAGAAAAAATTATAAAAGAACTTAAATCAAAAAATAAATAATTTACTGGAGCATATAAATGTACTTAGGCGCTGCTGGAATGGTAACTTTAGATTGCCTAAAATATACTCCAGAAATTCTTAGAAAAGTTTCTGAAATAGGGTTCACTGTTCATAATGTTTTAGTATCAAATCCAGAGACTATCTCAGAGTCAGATATTTCAAAAATCAAACAATCATTTGCAAAATCTGATTTAAAAATTGGTCAAACAAATGGACGGTATGGCGGGGGTCTAGTGAGTGAAGATGAATCAGAAAGAAAAAATGCAATAAAATTTGTGAAAAGAATGTGTAATTTAACTGCTAAGCTAGGATCTTCCAACACATATTTAAGGCCTGGAAGTATTAATCAATCAGGGGCTTGGCTACCACATCAAGAGAATCATTCAGATAAAACATTTGATCGACTTGTAGATTCAACTAAACAAATATGTCTTGTAGCACAAAATGAAGGAGTAAAAATCAGTATAGAAGGAGGAATAGTATCACCACTGCATTCTGCAAAGAAAGTAAAGGATTTTATTGATGCAGTAGGTTCAAAAACATTAGGCTTCAATTTTGATCCTGTAAACTTTATATCTTCATTAGATGAAGCATATGATACAAAAAAATTTATGTCTGTTTTTTTTGAACTTTTAGAAGATAAAATAATTGGAGCACACATGAAAGACTTCAAGATTATTGACTCTCTTCTAATACATTTTGAAGAAACAGAAATAGGAACAGGATTAATAGATCACTCCTACTATTTAGAAATGATGGAGAAAGTTTGTCCACAAGGAGATATATTAATTGAACACATTCCTTCTGATAAATTTAAACCTGCATATGAAAGAGTGAATAAGTATTCAGAAAAACTACAAATAAATTGGCAATCATATAAATCATGAAATTACTAGATAAAAAAATTTTAATTACGGGCGGAGCTACTGGAATAGGAAAAGCTAGTGCTATAGAAATGGCAAAGCAAGGAGCTCACGTTGCTATTCTTGATATCAATGAAAAAGGTTTATCAGAAACAAAAAAACAAATTTCTGAATTCAACAAAAATATTGAATATTGGATTACTGACGTAAGGTCTGAAATAGAAATGAAAGAAAATATATCCAAAGCAATAAAATGGTTAGGAGACGAACTAAATGTTTTAGCTCATTTTGCTGGTATTCTTGAAGGTTCTCTAGTGGATTTAGAAAACTTAGATTCTAAGATATGGAAGAAAGTTATCGAAATAAATCTTACTGGAACCTTTTATTCAGTTAAATATTCATTACCTTGGTTAAAAAAATCAAAAAGTGTACTTTTATTAACTTCTTCTGGAGCAGGAGTCACAGGAGCAGGCTCTGCAGCTCCATATAGTTCCAGTAAAGGCGGAACACATGGTTTAACTTTGTGGTTAGAAAACAACTTAAAGGATACTGAAATAAGAGTCCATGATATTTTACCAGGAGGAATTGAAAGTCCTTTGAAAATTGGTCAACTCAACGAAGCATTTAATAACACTGGTGACAAGAATATACTTGAACAAAGCAAACTAGCTTTAGGAAAACCTGAGGGAGTAGCTAAAATAGTAGCTTTTATTGCTAGTGATGATGCTGATTATTTAAGAGGTAGCATAAAAACACGATAAAAATACTATAATGATAACCATGAAAGATTTAGAAATAGAAATAATATCCAATACCAATTCACCTACACATGATTGTAAAGGAAAATGCTCTGGTAAAAACGGAGGAGATGGATATTGCTATCATGAAGATAACTCTAGACATCCCGTAGGTGCATGCCGTCAGGAGAAAACATCCCAAAACATCTTATAAATAACTAATTAAGATTTAATCTGATGAAAATCACAAGCGTCATAGCTACTAAAATTGAATACCCTAAAATTAAGCAAAAAACTTCTCCTAGAAAATCTGATAAATTTCACGGTCAGATTGCTACAGGAACACCAATGTCAAGAAATTTTGGAGGAAGATATTTTCATAAAAAAAATGGCCTAAATCCTTCATTCAATGAAAGAAATGTAGGCTGTATAGTAACTTGTGAAGACGGAACTTGGGGGTTTGGTTTTAGTGATAGAGGAATTATCACTGCATCTATAATTAACGATTATTTAGCCCCCAACATTATCGGAAGAAATGTTTTTGAATCAGAAAAACTATTCGATATTATGTCAAGAACATTATCTCATGTTGGAGCAAATTCTTTTTCAGCTCGTGCATTAAGTGCTGTAGACCTAGCTATATGGGATTTGAAAGGAAAACTATTGGGAAAACCTGTATATGAACTCTTGGGTGGATCAACTACTGAAAAACTCCCTATATATGCAAGTTCTAATAATACGGAATGGTTAAAAGAACTAGGTTTTGATAATTTCAAAAGATTTGCTTCTTGGGGGCCTAGGGACGGGATAAGAGGATTAAACAAAATTGAAAAAGAAATATCAGATACAAGAGACTTAATAGGATATGATTCAGAATTAATGTTAGATTGTTGGCTGAGTTTGGATATAGAAAGCACAGTAAAATTATCAGAAAGACTGAAACCATATAAATTAAAATGGATAGAAGATGCTTTAATATCAGAGAGTATTACACAATATGAAATTTTAAGATCTAGAATCCCTTCTGAAACCATAGCTACAGGTGAACATTGGTATACTGTATATCCCTTTTTTCATGCAGCTTCTAAGGGAATCATTGATATTTTCCAACCTGACATTATTTGGGTTGGAGGTTTAACTCCAATAATTAAAATTGTTCATATAGCTGAATCTGCAGGAATTAACGTAATCCTACATGGTGGTGGTGGAACAGTCTTTGGGCAACATGCTTCTTATGGTTTAGCAGGAATACCTATGATTGAATGTTCGGGTCCAGTGATCACCCCAATCGGAGTTCCGCTTAATGAAAAAGACAGATTCCCTGGAACAGCAGTTCCAGATAAAGGGACTCTTGTTCCTTCAAGCGCTCCAGGATTTGGTTTAGAAATCAAAAAAGAGTGGTTTCCACCTTTTTTTAATTGACTACTTTAATACGTGAATGATGAATAGGGATTTTTTCTTTATCAAATCTTATCTTTAATCTTCTCAATAACTCACCTTTTATCAACCATTGTTTTCCAGGTTTTGTAACTCCCATTATTTTTACAGAAAGACTAGAATCATCAAATGAATTTACTCTTAACACTTCAGGATTTTCATCTATAAATTGTGAAAAGTCTGATTCTTCCCCTAATTCACGTCCTACTTCATTAATTAATGAAATTACTTTATCTATATCTTCTTCATAAGTCACAGGTATTTCTATATGCACCCTAGACCATTTGCTTGTGAAATTAGTAATTACATCAGTGTTACTGTTTGGTATTACATGTAAAGCTCCCTCTAAATCTCTTAAAAGAATCCTTCTTAAATTTATATCCTCTACCAAACCAGCCTTATTTGCTATATTAACCACATCGCCTTTCCTCACATGATTTTCTGAAATTATCAATAAACCATGAACTATATCCTTTACCAAACTTTGTGTTCCTAACCCTACTGCAATTGCAATAACTGAGAACGTTGCCACCAAAGATGTTATTGGAACTCCAATAATTTGAAGAATCGTAAATACTGCTATAGTTACTATGAAAACCCTTAAAATACTTCTAAGAACAATGGCAAATGTCTCTATTCTTTTATCATTCTCTTCCTTATCAATTACTTCTACTTCTTCTTGATTACTTCTAGAAAAATATATTATTACCAATTCAGGAACAATATTAGCTGCAACTCTCAATCCAAGATATCCAATAGTCATTACTAGAAAAATAGGTAACGCTTTTGAAAAAAGTAATTTATAAGTGGAGCCCAAAGCCCATCCCAAACCTTCAGTTCCAGATTCAATATTTAATACTGTCAATACACCAAAAAAACTAGGAATTCCTGCAATAAACAAAGACAAACTTATAATTATCATATTCTTAGCTAAATTAATAAGTTTAGAAGTTCTCGAATCTTTAATATTTTTTGTAGTTAGACCAAATATATCAGCTAACTTATATAAAACGTATGAAATGATCCCTACACCAAACAATCCAGCCAAAGAAATAAATAATGCCCATATCCCTTTTTGTAAAAACCATTCACTAAAATTTTGTTCAAACATAACGCAAATTGAAAATTTTAAATCTATTATCTAAGTTTATATTTCAAATTTCTATATTTTCTGAGAACAAAAAAGTTGTTTTTATCTTTTTTATTAAGAAGGCATCCTCATTTTATCGGGAGTAAGAAGTTCAAAAAATTCAATCCATTGATCTTCAATTAGTTCTCTCAATAAAGGGCCAAGTTCATCTTTTATTTTTGCTGGAATTTCATTATCCCCTCTATAAACTGATTCCAATACTTCTGCTTCCCATTCCATATATATAAGACCATATTCTCCTGGAGTAGTCCCAGCACTTAAAAATATTCTTGAATCAGTTCTCTGCCCAGCTTCCTTGTACTCTTTACCAATTTCTGCAAGTACAGAAGCAGCCTCCCATGCCTTTTTGGGCTTTGCTTTAAAAACTCTTTGTACTAAAAACATATATCCTCCTTTTGATTGTTTTTGATTCCATTAGTAATATCTAATAAATTTTATTTATAATTATTTAAATTTTTATGAATTTTTACTCCAAAATATCTGATTGGGCAAACCTAAATTCTAGAGGTCTATTTATATGTACTCTAATAGCAGGAATTTCCTATTTAATTCAATATTTTGAAATATATTTTCTATCTTATAATTATATTGATTCTCTCATAATTTCTCTATTAATAGGGTTGGGGCTTCACAATTTTTTATCTATTTCAAAAGTATCAAATACTGGGGCTAAATTCGCATCTAAGCAATTACTAGAATTCTCAGTAATGTTACTCGGGGCTAGTATTAATCTCACTTTAATATTTCAAGAAGGATTATCTATTATATCTTTAGTAGTATTTTCAGTAATTTCATGTCTATTTCTTACATGGTTATTTAGTAAATATTTTTTAAAATTAAGTTCTAACCTCTCTATTCTAATTGCTACTGGAAACTCTATCTGTGGGAATTCAGCCGTAGTAGCTATGGCTCCAGTTATTAAAGCAACTTCTTCAGAAATTGCTGCAGCCATAGGTTTTAGTGCAATAATAGGGGTACTACAAGTATTATTGTTACCTTTATTGTCTTTAAACGGGCAGATCAGTAATTTTGAATATGGGATTATTGCAGGAATATCTATTTATGCAGTTCCTCAGGTTGTAGCAGCTTCATTCGCAATAAGTAATCAATCTGGAGTAATAGCTACTCAAGTTAAATTATTAAGAGTCCTGCTTCTGGGCCCTTTATTAATTTTTTTTGGAATTATAAAAAAAGAAAACCAAGTAAAATTAGACTCAAAATCAATTACCAATTTTATTCCTTGGTTTATCTTCGGATTTCTATTTTTATCAATACTTAGAACTACAAATGTTATCCCTGAATCATTCTCGGAAATCATTCAATCGATAAGTAAGTTCCTTTTTATAATTGCAATGGCTGGAATAGGTTTAACTGTTAACTTTAAAGAAGTGAAAAAAATAGGTTTTAAAGTAATTTTAGCTGTGTTATTTGCAGTTATTTTATTAATTCTAATTGGATTAGTAGGGATTTCAATTTTCGATTTCAATTAAAAAACAATTACACCTCTTCCATCCTCTCCACGTTCCAAATCTACAAATCCTTTATTTATTTCTTCAATCTTATATTCTTCTCTTATGAGATTATCAACTTCTATTTTTCCTGAAAGATATAAATCAGTTATTTGTCTAAATGTTTCATGTGGGGATTTATGACCATAATAACTACCGATTATCTTCTTCTGATCTCTAACTAGTTCAACCATATTTACGCTAACTGTTTTACCTACAGGAGCAATACCAACTAGAACAGCAGTACCTCTTTTGCCTAAAGAATTAATTGCTTGTTCCATAACTAATGGTCCACCAAAACTATCAAAAGCAAAATCAACTCCATCTCCAGTAATTTCTTTAATTTTTTCTACTGCGTTTTCTTCTTTAGCATTTATCACATCAGTTGCTCCAAATTTATAAGCGAATTCAAGCTTATGTTCAAAAACATCAACAGCAATGATTTTTGTAGAATTTAGAATTTTTGCTCCCTGGATAACATTTAATCCTACTCCTCCACAACCAAATACAGCTACTGTGGAACCTACAGGAACATTCTCCTGATTAATCATTCCTCCCAAGCCAGTAGTAACACAACAACCTATAAGTGCTGCAGCATTACTAGAAAGTTCATCAGGAATTTTAAACAAAGAAGATTCTGGAACAACTTGATATTCTGAAAATGCCCCAAATTTATGCATTTGGTAAATTTCTTTTCCATTTTCATCACTCAATCTTAGAGTACCATCTAACTGATTGTGGGTATTTTCATAGTGTTTTTCACAATGATTCGCGAATCCTGACCTACATTGTTTACATAATCCACAACTTGAAATGAAACTTACTATACAGCGATCTCCAACCTTTACTGAAGATACATTGGATCCTACTTTCTCTATAGTTCCTGCTCCTTCATGACCAAGAACTATAGGAGTAGGATAAACTATTTCTCCCTTCATAACATGAAGATCACTAGCACATAATCCTGCAGAATCCATTGAAATTAAAACTTCTTTGTCCTTAGGATCGGATATAGAAAGATCTACTATTTCTAATTCAGAATTTATTTCATAAAGTACTGCAGCTTTTACCATTTTTCATTTTAATAATTTTTTTATTACATACCCAATCTCTGTTGGAGATTCCGCTATTATAGCACCTGAATCCTTTAATACTCTTATTTTTTCTTGAGCTAATGCTGATTTTCCAGTTACGATTGCTCCAGCATGACCCATTCGTCTACCAGAGGGAGCTGTTTGCCCTACAATACTAGCAATCACTGGTTTTGAAACATTTGATTTAATGTATTCAGCGGCCTTTTGTTCCCTCAAACCTCCTATTTCTCCTATCATCACGATTATTTCAGTATCATTATCATTTTCAAACATCTTTAAAGTATCAACAAAAGATGTCCCATGCACTGGATCTCCTCCTATTCCCACACAAGCAGACTGTCCTATTCCTAAATTAGTTAACTGAACAATTGCTTCATAAGTTAAAGTTCCACTTCTTGACACAACTCCAATTGGACCAGGCATCACAATGTCAGAAGGTATGATACCAGCTTTAAATTTTTCCTTAGGGCAAATAAAACCTGGACAATTAGGCCCTATAAGCCTAACTTCTTTTTTTTCAATATAAGACATTACTTTAGACATATCTTGAACAGGAATGCCCTCAGTAATACATACTACGTTTTTAATACCTGCATCAACTTGCTCTATAATTGCATCAAACGCGAAAGGAGCAGGAACAAATATTAAACCTAAATTCGCTTTTGTTTCTACAATTGCATCTTCAACAGTTTCAAATATAGGAATAGAATCTTCAAAATATGACCCTCCTCTACCAGGGTGAACTGCAGATACAATAGGAGTTCCATAAGATTTACATTTTGATGCTTGAAAACTACCATCTCTACCCAAGCCTTGAACCAACATCTTAGTTTCAGAATTAATAAGAATTGTCATCTTTTTACAATTTCTCCTTTATTTTTTTTGCCGCATCAATTAAATCTTGAGCAAATTCCAAATTAATCTTGGAAAGCGTCAATATTTCTTTTGCTCTTTTAGAATTTGTTCCTCTGAAAACCCCTATAATTGGAGGATAACTATTTCGTTCCCTAACAGCCTCTATAATTCCATTAGCAGCTACATCACATCTAAGTATTCCACCAAATAAATTCACTAATATAACTTTCACATCAGAATCTTGCATTATTATTTCGAAAGCCTTTTTTATTCTGTTTTGATCTGCACTACCTCCAACATCCAAAAAATTTGCTGGTCTTGTTCCAGCTTTGACCGTAATATCCATAGTTGCCATAGCTAATCCAGCTCCATTCACCATACATCCCACATCTCCATCATATAATTTCACATAAGAAAGGTCAGATTTTACTGCTTCCAACTCAAGAGGATCTATCTGTGTATCATCAAAGAGATTCTGAATTTTATTCTGCCTAAATAAAGCATCATCTTCTATTGTTATCTTTGCATCTAGTGCAATAAATTGATTATTACTTATTACTAGGGGATTAATTTCAATTAAAGAACAATCTTTTTCAATAAATATCTTATAAACCTTTAAAAGAATTGACGTGAATTCCTTTGATAAGCTTGGGTCAATATTTAAATCACGGAATAATTTTCTAATCTTATAAGGCAACAAACCTAATAAAGGATCACCTAAAATTTTTAATATTTTTTCAGGGTTTTTTTCTGCTATTGATTCAATTTCCATTCCACCTTCAGTAGAAACAATCACTATAGGACAACCAGATTCATGATCCATCGTAACAGCTAAATATAATTCAGATTGTATATCAGTAATTTTCTCAATTAGAACTTTATTTACAGGTAAACCACTGCCACCTGTTTGATTCGTTTTAAGATTTCTGCCAATCATTTCAGACAAAAACTTACTTAAGTCATCAGGGTTTTCAACTAACTTAACTCCCCCTACTTTTCCTCTACCTCCTGAATGAACTTGAGCTTTCACAACAACTTTATTACCAACAGTTCTGGTAATATCCATGGCTTCTTTTAGATTTGTAGCTATTTCACCTTCAGGTACAGGGATCCCATATTCTTTAAAAATGCTTTTTGCCTGATATTCATGTATTTGCAATTATTTTTCCCACTAAATCAATTCATTAATAATAATAGTAGTAAATTCTAACTCTAAAAAATAAATTTGTCTGAAAAGATAGCAAAATTCAGAATTCCACATACAAATATACCTGCTACTACATCGTCAAGCATTATACCTAATCCCCCTGGGATTTTTTCAATTTTTTTAATTCCTCCAATCTTAGAAATATCAAAAAATCTAAAAAGTACAAAAGCAAAAATTATCCAAATAGAATTCTTTGGCAAGAATAAACATGAGATCCAAATCCCAACTATTTCATCTATTACTACTCTAGAAGGATCTAAATCTTCAGGGGTCGACAAATTATTCGAAGACCATATTCCCAAAATTAACAATAAAAATATAATTAGAAAATGAAAAAATGAATTAGATTCCAAAGGGATAAAAATAAATAATAACAACCCAAATAAACTTGCAAAAGTACCTGGAGCAACAGGAATTAAGCCTATACCCAGACCCGAAGCAATAATACTAGATTTGTTGTTTAATAAAAATTTCAATTATTTAAATATGGTTTTGCCCATTCCAGTCCATCCAATGTAACTGAATAAGGTTTATATTCACAACCAATCCAACCTTCATAACCTAGATTATCAATATATTCTAATAAATAATCGTAATTGATTTCTCCAGTTCCTGGTTCATTCCTACCGGGATTATCAGCTAATTGAAAATGACCAATAGTATTTATGTTGTCCTCAATAGTTTTTGCAAGATTACCCTCCATAATTTGCATATGATAAATATCATATTGAAGAAGTAGATTTTCTTGATTTACTTCTCTGATAATTGAAATTGCATCAGAAGTTCTATTCAACCAATATCCTGGAATATCAATAGTATTAATAGGCTCAAGAAGCAAATTTATACCTTTTTGCTTTAAAAGAGGAGCTGCAAAGCTTAAGTTGGCCACCAAAGTAGTTCTAGCAACAGAATCAGAAACACCAGAAGGAAGAATACCTGCTAAACAAGTTAATATTGAACAATTCAAGACATCTGCATACTCTAAAGCTAATCCTACGCCATCTTCAAATTCCTTTCTTCTTTGGGGATCTACAGCAATGCCTCGGTCTCCTACATCCCAATTTCCTGCAGGCAAATCAAAAAGGATTTGTTGTAATTCATTCTCCAAAAGTTCTTCAGCAATATCTTTCTTATTAAATTCATAAGGAAACAAGTATTCAACACCTCGAAATCCTGAATTTGATGCTTCCTTAAATCTCTTCAAGAATTCCCACTCATTGAACATCATTGTTAAATTTGCTGCTAATTTAGGCATCATAAAACTCCCAATATATAATTGTTTTTACTACCACCAAATTTTATTTTCTATACTTTTCTCGATTTCATTATATTCTTTTGTCCATAAACCACTAGAAATATATTTTTCCCCGCTATCAGCAATTAATAATACAATTTTCCCTTTTTCCATTTTTGTAGCAACTTTCCTAGCTGCAGCAACTACAGCTCCACATGAAATCCCGGCAAAAACTCCACATTTGAATAAAAGTTGCTTTGTCCAGAAGAAAGATTCTTCACTACCAACTAGAATTCTATTATCTAATTCATCAAGGTTTAATATTGGAGGAATAAAGCCATGTTCAATACTTCTTAAAGCAGGAACTACCTCGTCAGGATGAGGTGCAGCTGCAATGATTTTTATTTTTGAATTATATTCTTTCAAAGATCTACCTACTCCCATCAAAGTTCCACCAGTGCCTAGCCCAGCAACAAAAACATCAAGATCAGGTAAATCTTTTATTATTTCAGGGCCAGTAGTCTCATAGTGTGCCTGAGGATTAGCCAAATTACCATATTGAAAAGGCATGAATAAACTAGGATCATTTTCGGCAATATTTTTTGCTAAATCAATTGCTCCATTAGTTCCTTTATCACCTTCAGAAAATATAATTTCTGCACCAAATGATTCAAGAATAGAAATCCTTTCTTTGCTAACATTTTCTGGCATCACTACTTGAAGATTGTAGCCTTTCACACGACAAATCATTGCTAAAGAAATGCCAGTGTTACCGCTAGTAGGTTCTATAATGGTACTTCCAGGTTTTATTAATCCTTTAGCTTCTGCTGACTCTATCAGATATTTAGCTACTCTATCTTTAACACTTCCACCAGGATTTCTACTTTCAAGTTTGGCAAAAAACCTAATATCCGGGTTGGGACTGATTTGAGAAATTTCTACAAGAGGTGTATCACCTATAGTGTTTATAATATCTTTAGAAAATTTTGCATTATTCATATTATTTTTCATATATAATAATCAAATTTCAACTGCTGGCATTCCACAAAATTGCTCATAATCAATTAAACCTTTTAAGGTCGGATTATCTCCACACAAAGAACAAGAAGTATCTCTCCTTAACTTTATAGTTCTAAATTCCATAGTTAAGGCATCAATAAGTATCATCCTGTTTTCAAGAATTTCTCCAATATCTAAAATCACCTTGATAGTTTCAGTAGCTTGAATGCTACCCACTAAACCTGGTAAAGCACCTACTACACCAGCTTCTGAACAACTGGGAACTTCTCCTGGTGGTGGTGGTTCAGGGAATATACATCTATAACAACTCTTACCTGGAATATATGTAGTTACTTGACCGTCAAATAAAAGAATACTTCCATCTACTAACGGTTTTCCAGCATGAAAGGAAGAATCACATATAAGATATCTAGTAGGAAAATTATCTGCTCCATTAATTACAACATCATACTGAGAAATAATATCCATAGCATTCTCTGAATTTATAGGTTCTTCATGGGTCTCCACATTTACATCAGGATTATAAGATTCAAGAGTCTCCTTAGCTGATACCACTTTTCTCTTACCTATATCTTTATTTTGGTGTAATATCTGCCTTTGAAGGTTACTTCTATCAACCACATCAAAGTCTACAATTCCTATTGTTCCAATACCCGCAAGAGCCAAGTATAGAGCTGCAGGAGAACCTAGTCCTCCAGCACCTACTATAACTACTTTAGAATTTAAAAGTTTTCTTTGTCCATTACTTCCGATATGAGGCATGATAATATGCCTACTATATCTATCCACCTGATCAGGCGTAAGCATTTTGTAATTTTTGTTATTAGATTTCATATAAATTTTTCAACCTCAACTATTATATAATTAAAACACCCCATTTTTGGGGTGCTTTTTGATTATCTATATCCACAATTAAAAACTTCTCATAAATAAAATAATCTGCACCCTAAACAAGGACAACAGAAACAATAATTATTTCTACACAAGCAATTAATATCCATAGATTCTCCGAAGGAAATTGTACATCAACTATTCAATCAATGAAACTACGATCTATTAAATTAAAGATTCAAAGATAATTTTTTCAGAATTTAAACTTTTGATAGATATTTTTTCTAACTGATTCAAAATCAATTGTTCTACTTTTTTCCACATTTCCTGTTGAGAACAATCTCCTGATAACTCACATCCTTCAGGAGTTTTGATACAAGCTACTGGTGCAACACTATGATCAAGGCTTCGAATAATATCTCCAATTGAAATATAGCCAGGATCCTTATTCAAAGAATACCCCCCATTAGGACCTCTATGGCCAGAGATCAATTTACTTTTTATCAAGCTATTACTAATTTGTAACAAATACTGAAAAGGAATATGTTTTTCTTTAGAAATATCTTGAGCTTTAAATAAGTTGCCTTTAGGCTTACTAGCAAGAAAACTTACTAGCCTGATTCCGTAATCAACCTTCATAGGTATTAACATAATTAAAATTTGAACATCACATTATATATAAGATTATTATACATATTTGAGTTAATTTATTCAGTAATAATTAATTTAATTTATTCTCAAAAGAAAAAGTATGATATCATTCCCTCTGGAAATAATTTAAAGGAAATTTTAATGGAAAATCCTACACTAATTACTTCAATTAGAAAGATTAAGGGAAAAAAGGTAAAAGCCTTAAGAGATAAAGGGCAGATGCCCTTACATGTTTATGGTTACGGCATAGAATCCTTAAGTTTAGAGGCACCTTACAAGGAAGTAATGTCTATTCTTACCGAGGCAGGAAGAACAACTCCTGTAATAATTAAGATAGATGGTGAAAAGGATATTGTTACTCTAATCAGAGAGGTAGGCCAGAATCCAATAAGTGGAATGGTTCAACATGTCGATTTTATGAAAGTAGATGAAGATAAGCCTGTTGAAATAGAAGTTCCAATAATTTTAGAAGGTGAAGCCCCAGGTGTAAAAGGAGGAGCAGGAACTGTTACTCAAGCTATATATTCTGTAATTGTTTCAGCGAAACCATTTGAAGTTCCTAGAAATTTGACAGTAGATGTGTCACCTTTAATTGACTTATCATCAGTAATTAAAATTTCTGATATTAAATTACCTGAAGGAGTTGATTTTGTTGGAGACACCAATATTGCATTAACTTGGATACAACCTCCTAGAGTAATTGAAGAAGTAACTCCTGAAATTGAAGGAGAAGAAGGAGAGTTAGGAGAAGGAGCCGAAGAAGGAGAAGGAGCCGAAGAAGGAGAAAAAGATGGTGAAGGACAAGGACAAGAAAAAGACTCATCCACTACCTAGAATTTATCCTCAAAACCCCTAAAACTTGAACAAAATCCAATAAGACTCTAATATTCCCATATAGAAAAAATGTGGACATCTATAGTGAGTCCTAACAAATAACTTAAAAATTAAAAAACAATCCAGAGCGGAGTCCTTATGGAATTATTATTAATTATAGGACCAGCACTTGGAACAGGATTGATCTCAGGTATATTAGGTTTTTACTTGAGAAATGCATTAGTAACAAAATCTCAAAAAGCTGCATTTTCAGCATCTCAGGATCAATTGAGAATAGCAGAAGAGAGAAGTAAAGAAATTTTAATTGAAGCAAAAGAAAAAGGTCTTCAATTAAGAACTGATACTGAAAAGGAATTAAGATCTGAAAGAAAAAATCTTCAAAATAGTCAGAGAAAATTAGATTTTTCTCAAACAGAACTCGAAGGAAAAATAACAGAAATAAAATCCAAAGAAGATCAGTTAGTAATAGAATTAGAAAAATCCAAAGAACAAAAAAAAGAACTTGAAACTCTAAAAGATAAAGAAATACAACAGATTGAAAAAATATCTGACATTTCTTTAAATGATGCAAAAGAAATCCTTTTTAAACGTGCTGAAGAAGATATAACTTTCGATATTAGCAAAAGATATAGAAATGCTGAGATCGAAATGAAAGAAAAGATTGATTCAGAAGCTAGAAATGTAATTTCTGGTGCAATTCAGAAGCTTGCTTCTGAAGTAGTCGGAGAAGAAACAGTCAGTTCGGTTTCATTACCAAATGAAGAAATGAAAGGTCGTTTAATTGGAAGAGATGGAAGAAATATTCGAGCTATTGAAGCTGCTACAGGAGTGGATTTAATAGTAGATGAAGGGCCTGAATCAGTTGGTGTTTCATGTTTCGATCCAATCAGAAGAGCTATAGCCGTAACTTCTTTAGAAAATCTTATTTCTGATGGGAGAATACACCCAGCAAGAATAGAAGACATAGTAGAAAAATCTAAGAAAGAAGTGTCCAGAATTGTAAAGAGAGCAGGAGAGAACGCTATATTTGAAACATCGATAAAAAGTATACATCCTGACTTAGTACCAATGATGGGAAGACTGAAATATAGATACAGCTATGGAGAAAATGTCCTTCAACATAGTATAGAAACCTCACATCTTGCAAGTGCCATGGCACATGAATTAGGAGCTAAAGTAGAAGTTTGTAGAATTGGAGGATTTTTACATGATATAGGCAAGGCTTTTACACATGAAATTGATGGGCCACATGCAGAGATAGGTGCAGATATAGTAAAAAAATATAACATAGGAAATGATATAGAAACAGTAATTAGAGAGCATCACGATTCAGAAATGACAACTACAGAATCATTCATCGTGGCCGCTGCTGATGCTGTAAGTGCTGCAAGACCAGGCGCAAGACGTGATACTTTAGAAGCATATACTAAAAGACTAAAAGAAATTGAGGATGTTGGAAATAGCTTTGCTGGAGTAGAAAGATGTTACGCAATACAAGCTGGAAGAGAACTAAGAGTTCTAGTAAATCCGGAAGAAATAGATGATGTAAAATCAGCTTCCATTGCTAGAGATATAGTAAAAAGAATTGAGGAAAAACTTTCTTATCCTGGGCAAATAAAAGTTGTTGTAATCAGAGAATCAAGATCTATTGAATTTGCACAGTAGCATTTAATAATAAGTAAAAATAGAAGTCCAATTTTATGAACTCAAAACAACCTGAGGCTGATTTACATATTCATACTCATTATTCAGATGGCTTAATGTCTCCAACTGAAATAATAAATAATGCTGAAAAAAGACAATTATTAGCAATATCTGTGACTGATCACGATACTATCAAAGGCATTGATGAATCAATAAAAATTGCTTCAAAAACCAATATAATTCTAATACCTGGAATAGAGCTTAGTACTCAATATGAATCTAGTGAAATTCATATCCTATCTTATTTTATTGATCATAAAAATCAATCACTTCTCGATGTTCTATCTAGCCTTTATCAAGAAAGATTGGAGATTGCTGAAATAATAATAAAAAAACTTCTCTCGCTAGGTATAAAACTAGATTGGAATTCCATAAAATTAACTGCAAAAGAATCTGTAGGAAGGCCTCATATTGCAAGAGCAATGGTAAAAGAAGGTTATGTGAAAAATATTCCTGAAGCATTTAAAAATTACCTTAATAATAAAGAAAAATTACAATTACCCTCTAAAAAATTAAATTCTTTGGAAGCTATAAAAATTATCAATGATTCAGGTGGTATTTCAGTAATTGCACATCCACACACTGTCATTAATTTAGAAACAATAATCCCCAAACTTTCAACTTCTGGTTTATCAGGACTAGAAATCCATAATGTCAGATACAGTGAATCTCAAAAACAAAAATATATTAAACTGGCAGAAAATTTTGACCTTATTCCTACTGGGGGAAGTGATTTCCATTCAAATGAATCTAAAAATAAATTAGGTGATAGCGGAGTAGGATTAAATACTGTAAAAAAAATGATGCAAAGAGCCATTTCTATACATAAAGAAAAAGTCGGTTGGACTGATAACAGACTTGTGCCTAATGATTGAAATAAATCATTTGTTTTATGCTATGTCGGGTTATATTTTAGGATCTATTCCAACGGGTTTGATTTTTGGAAAAATAGTTCTCAAGAAAGATATATCTAAGATAGGCTCTAAAACCATAGGAGCATCAAATATATTCCATTTATCTAATTTTAAATTTGGCTCAATATTGTTCTTTATAGATAGTTTTGGAAAAGGATTTCTACCTTTACTATTAATATTCATTTTCGTAAATTCTTCTAATTTTTTCGAATATGCAAGTGTATTTACCTTATTTGTTCTAATGGGTCATAACTGGTCTGTATTCATGAAATTCAATGGAGGAAGAGGGCAATCCTTAATAATGGGATCTCTACTAATATTGAGTATCCCATTGAGTATTTTAATGTGCATTACACTTTTAATATTTTGGGTTATATCAAAAGAAGGTGGCGTTTCATGGATAATTACTCTTTTAGTATTAATGATTACTTCACTGTCATCTATTACAATAATAGATAAGGAATTAATAATTCCCATAACCATGTATTTAATGATCACAATCATAAAAAGAATCATGGGTAATAATTCAATAAGAAAATCTAGAGTGAAGAATAAAATATCTACGAAAAAAATATTATTCTATAGACTATTTTTAGATAGAGATATTTTAGAAAAACCATAAAATATTAATGAGTAATCCAGATAAAGAAAAATCAAAAATATGTAGTTTTTGTGATAAAACATCTACAGATCTTCAATGCAGTAAAACAGGATGTGAAAATTATATTTGTCCTTCTTGTTTAGAGCAAACTCCTGTAGGTGCAAGATGTCCTGATTGTGCTCAAATGAAAAAAAACCCTTTATACGATCCTTCAAATAAGGAATTAGTAGTTAGTGCTTTTGCAGGAATATTAGTTAGCACGTTATCTGGAATAGTTTTTAGCTTAATAATTAACTTCACTGGAAAAATTATTTTACCTGGATTTATTATGCTTATGATCCCTCTAGCAGCAATTGGTTACTTAACTGGTATCACAATTGAAAGAACTTCAAAGTTCAAGAAAAGTACATCTCTCCAAATTCTAGCGGGAATTTCTGCACTTGTAGGCTCTATTATTTACAGTAATATTTTCTTGTTTTCGATACCTGGGCTTATAGGGTTAATATTAGGGGTTTACTTAGCGATATATAGAGTAAGACCTTAACAATCTATAATCTAAATAAATTAAAGATTTGTACATGCTTTAAGAATTACTATAATGATCAGAGAATCAATTATTCCCATCATAATTACTGTAGGAGTGCTACATCCTAAGTTAATATTTACTGCTACAGATCCACAATTTTCACATTTAAACTTAGAACTTCTATTCTCTTCACCACATACTTTGCAAGTTTGAGTGTTTTTGTTGTTAAACATCAAATATACCCACAATAAGAAATCTTTTTAGTAATTTTTGTTTTAGCATATATATATTCTATAAAATTTTAATAATTAACCTATTAATCTTAAAAAATGACTCCATATTACTTTAATAATTCATTTGAATTCCCTAACTTTTCCTATGAAAATTATGATTTTCCTAAACTAAAAAGAGTTACAAATGAAGATACTGGAGAAAGATTTTATACAACCGAAGAAGGTGAAAAATACCCTAGTGTAACAACAGTTCTTGCAGCTTGGCCAAATCCTGCAATAGAAAATTGGATAAAAAGAGTAGGTGAAAAAACAGCAGAAAATATTCGAAGAGAATCATTAAATTTCGGATCTTTAACTCATGAAATTTTAGAGATTATTTTTAATAACAATTTCATGAAATTAAATAATGAAGATTATACACCTATGAAATATGGAGGATCTATTGAAGCTGCTGCTTCATTAGTATCCAGGATAGTTAATTCAGGAGAATTGGGACCCATTCTAGGACTAGAATCGTCTCTGTATGATGACAATTTAAAAGTAGCAGGAACTTTAGATTGTTTAGCTTATTACAATGGAAAATTAACAGTCTTTGATTTTAAAACAACTAGAAAAAACTTAAATATTAGAGTGGAGCATCTAATACAATGTGCAGCATATTCAACAATGTTTTCGAATTACAGTGGAATCCCTGTTGAACAAATAGCAGTAGCTCAAGTAACAAAAATTGGATTTAACACACAAATTAAGATTGAAAAACCTCAAAATTATTTTCACTTATTTGAACAAAAATTAAAATATTATTACAAAATGAAAAACGATCTAAATATTAGGTGATGGATTTATTTTGCAGGATTACCTGAACTCCAATTCCAATTATCAGGAGGAAATATATTTTTTCCTTTTATAACAATATTTTCCTTTTCAGAAACAAACATTTCTCCTGCTGCATCACTCCATTTTTTAAAATGTGGAGTAGTCACATGATACTCAAAGGCAGAAAGGTTAGTGTATACCTCATATAAGAATATATGATTTGGAGTTTTAATATCCTGAAAAACATCAAACCTTAAACAACCCTGCTCTTCATTGACTGATCCAACAGCATCCAATTTGATCTCCCTTATAAAATCATCAACTCTATCTTCTTGAATTACTAATTGAGCATGAATAACATAAAGACCACTCAAAAATGCATCATCTACTGGTGCATTATTTTTTTTAGAATCCCAGTCTCCTTCAATAGGAAAAACAAGCTTGCAATGTGAAAAGAATGAATCTTCCTCTAAAAAATCTCTTGAGGCATCTCTAAATTTTTTAAAATATTCTTGAGAAAAATGATTATCTACAGAGGATTGATCATTAAATATTTCACATAAAGCAATTCTTGAAGGATCTTCCTCATCTTGAATAACATCGAATCTTCTACAACCTGTTTCATTAATCACAGAAGATTCAGCATTAATTTTAATTTCTTTTAAGCCATTAATAATTTTGTCTTTCTTAAATTTCAACCGCACCATATTAATTTCCATTAAAACTCCTTACTGTTTCCTAGTGATTTATATTATAAATCGTTATAAGAAAAAATAGATAAATATAATTAAATATAATATTATTCCCAGTATGATTAAGATTGAATCACTCACTATGCTGTATAAAAATGGTAGAGGAGTAAACAACATAGAACTTTCAGTTGAAGATGGTGAAGTGAAAGGATTATTAGGGCCAAATGGAGCAGGAAAATCAACAACAATGAGAAGTTTCATGGGCTTTCTTAATCCTTCTCAAGGAACTCTCACAGTAAATGGAATTAATACTTTAACTAACCCCATTGAAGCAAAAGAAATAATAGGATATCTACCCGGAGACCCACAATTACCAGAAAATCTTACTTCAAAAAAACTTTTTAAATTTGGTGCTGAATCCAGAAGAGTATCTATCAATTATGCTTTAGAATTAGCAGAAAAATTTGAAGTCGATATTAATGAAACTCTAAAAAAACTATCTAAAGGGAACCGTCAAAAAACAGCTCTAATTCTGGCAATTCTACATAAACCAAAAGCAATGATCTTAGATGAACCAACATCTGGACTAGACCCTTTTCATCAAAGGACATTTTTTGAAATAATTCATGGACATGCAAAAGACGGTGCTTCTATCTTACTTTCCTCTCATATAATTTCAGAAGTTGAAAAAGGAGTAAAATCTATTGCTGTTATTAAGCAAGGTTCCAAAATATATGATGAAAGTTTTAAATCATTCTCAGAACAAGCGAATAAAAATAAGAAAACTCTAGAAGATGCATTTTTTGAATTCTACGAAAGAGAGACTAACTAATGATAAATTTTTTATTCAACTACTTAAAATATATATTCAATGTAGGAAAGAAATGGATTTTAGTATGGATGTTTGCTCCCGGAATTTATATGCTAATACTCCCTTTTGCTTTCGGAAATGAATCTACAAAAAAAGTATTAATAGATGGTCAAAAAGAAGGATTAGAATCTTCTGGGATGGCTGAGAATCAACTTTTGTTAAACGCCTTTGGAATTGATGATTGGCAATCAATTTGGACTATGGAGGGAATTGTTACTGGCTACATTATGAATTTATTTCTACCCTTATTAGTTGCAATAGCTGTAATTGGCTTAGTAAACAAAATTGGTGCAAAAGCTGAGGAAGACGGAACATTTGAATTTGTTGCATCGCTTCCATTTACCAGAACCATGATAATAACTACTCATTCCCTTGTCCTCATACTCTTAGGATTAATTATTCCACTAGTTTGGATCCATTTCATTTATATTCCAACTCTTTTTATGGATATTAATCTTAATTATGGATCATTGTTGGCATCTCTATTACAAAGTTCTCTAGGAGGAATAACGTTTGCTGCAATAGCATTAGGCATAGGAGCTGCTACAGGCAAAGCATCTTTAGGTTGGGCTGCAGGTATAGGGCTTTTAGCATTTGAATGGATTTCTGGAATGCTCGCAGGGAACACCGAATTCTTTGAATTCATTAGAGACTGGTTTTCATCATTCGGAGCATATAACAATCCATATATTAATGGCTTAGATGCAGGAAACTTATTACTAGTTATCATCAAAACAATAATTTTCTTAATGATAGGTTTTTGGGGATTTAGAAACAGAAGCCTTAACTTAAAGTAATTACTCTGGAAGTTTTTCAGCGGTTTCCTTCAAAAATGTAATAGTTTTTTCAGATGATTCGATCATTTGTCCTTGCCCATAATCTTTCATTAGAGGTTCTCCTAAAATGACTAAATTCCCATGCATTATATAATCAGAATATAAAGGTTCCCTAACAACACACACTTTTCCTACTGGAATAAAATTAATCTCGTTCTCAAATAATCTTGATTTGTTCAAAATCAAGATATGACCAAGTCCATCATTACTATTAAAACTTAAGTTCAATTTATTGTTAAAGCCATATCTGTTAGATCTAAAACCTCTACATTTAGTTTTTTCAACCTTCTCACCATGAGCTATATTTTTATCCACGACTTCTATAAATTCAGTTTGCTCTTCACCGGCATTTTTTCCAAAAGTTTTGGCAAATTCTACTGTTGGATATCTTATTACTGCAATTTCTCTACCATTTAAGAAACCCCATTTTGCGTCGGTAGATTCAGGAAAATAAGTCTTGAAATCTCCTTTAATTTTAATTCCAGTGAAAGCAATATCTTCCATAGAATAGATTCTATTAATTTCAACAGTAGAATTATCACTGCAAGAAATAACAACAAGTAAAATCAATACTGTAAATAAATTTCTCATAGAATAAGAATAACCAAAATATTACATGTGTACTAATAATGGGTATAAATTTTAAAACATTTGTATCAAGATATCTGATTTAGATAAAATATGTGGATGCCAATAATAATGTCCTCGAGAAAGATGAAATATTTGACACAATTTAAACGTCTATGTTCTAGCACAATGATTAATTTTACTTGGTTAATGATAATTATCTTTACTGCAACGATGGGAATAAGTTGTAATTCAAATGAAGAAGAAAAAATTCCTGAAAAAGAACTTAATGTCACAAGTTTACCTTTATTAGAACCAACAAAAACTCCTGTCCTTAAACCCACTACTACTATAACTCCTACTCCAAAACCTCCTCCTATTCCAACATCAACTGCTATTCCTACTATAACTCCTGTACCAGAACTCACTCCTACGCCAACATCAATACCTGAACCTAAGCCTGAACCTAAGCCTAAACCTATTCTCAATCTTATCGATGTTCTAAAAATAATGAACTTGGAAACTAATGGAGACTATTCAGTTTTTTCAAATTTTCTAAAAAATTCAGAGCTAGAGAATGAAATATCTACAAGAGATCAAGTAACTTTGTTTATTCCAACAAATTCTGCTTTAGAGATCTTGAAAATCTATCTAAGTGAAGATGAAATTAAAAATGTTTTAGAGATGCATATACTTCCATTCAAATTTAAAGAGAAAGACATAAAAAAAATTTCTCATCTAGACACATTAAACGGAGATAGTATAAATATTGAGGTTACAGATAGAAAAGCAGTAATTATTTCAAATCCTAAAAATAAAATATCCATTTTAAAAGCTGATATATCGATTCAAAATGGATATATTCATGTAATTGATAGCGTGATTTTACCTAATAACATTTCTTCTTGGGGAGAATATTCAGAATGGATTGATTTTGAATTATTCAAAGAAAAAATCATTAACAATAATCTTAGAGTAGAAAATTTTAAGAATAAAGACAGTTCATATAATTTCAACGAAAATTTCACTCTTACTATAAATTTCAATAATGAAGGAAAATATTCTGGAAAATATCTATGCAACAATATTTTTGGAAATTATGAATTTTCTGAGGATACTTATTTAAAGGTTTCAAAAGGAGCATCTACAAAAATGTTCTGTAATCCTCCAAGTGATGATGTAGAAAAAAATACCGAGATAATTTGGGACTTTATGTTTTCTGAAGATTTAGAGACAAGAATTTCTACTAAGACAGAAGGACAGTTTTTTTTCAGTTCCCCCTCAGGCTCAATGAGCTTAATAATTATTCCTGAAAAAATAGTAATTCCTGAACCAACAGCAACTCCTGTTATTACCATTTCATTCGTAAATGGTAACACCCTATTTTCAAGTCCCAACAGTACTATTTTCTTATCAGGAGTTAGAATAAAATCATCAAATCTTGAAGAAAAATTAAGTGATTGCCTGGTAGATTGGAAAGATGGAACTATTACAGAATGCAAACTTTCAATAGAAACCACAGGACGATCTGAACTAAGTTATTTTGTTGAAGCTATGAAAATTTATGCTGCTAAAGGTATGTATAAACCTATGCTTACAATTACAGATAGTAGAAATAATCAACATTCAACTATATTAGCAAGTATACTTATTGAGTAATCAAATTCTCTAAATAATGGATTTAATAATATGAAAAAAATATTATCTATATTACTAATTTTCGCATTCTTGTTATCGTGTTCAAAAAATCATAGTGAAGAAATTATTCATTCTCCATTATCTTTAAACACTAAAATTGGCTCACCTGAAAGAATGGTAATGGCTGATATGAGTATTCCATTATCTGGAAACTCTTCACAGCTGATAGAAAGAAAGATTCAAAAAAATGCTCGTGCACAAATTGAAGTTAAAGATATAGATTTAGCCATATCTAAAGTTGAAAAAATTATTCAAAAATTCCAAGGAGAAACCATCAACTCTAATAGAGGAGGAGCAGATATAGGAGATCCTTATGCAAATATTTCATTCAGAATTCCAGTTGAATCTTTGGAAGATGTTTTAAAAGAAATCATTGGCATTTCCACAAAAATCATTAGAGAAGAAATATACACTAATGATGTTACAGAAGAATTTATAGACGTTGAAGCCAAATTATTAAACATGAAATCAACTGAATCAAGATTCAAAGAATTGCTCTTAAAGACAACCACTGTCACAGAAATTTTGGAAGTAGAAACACAACTCACAAGAATCAGGGGAGAAATTGATGGTTTAGAAGGACGATTAAAATATCTAAATCAAACAACTTCTACTTCTAGAGTAGATCTCAACCTACAACAAGAACCATCTATTAGTGGAGACAAATGGGGATTTACAGAATCATTCAAAACTGCTCTCACAAACTTAACTTCATTTGGGAAAATTACTGCTGACTTTTTAATAAACTTCCTTGTATTCTCGCCAATACTCTTAATATTATTGGCAATTATATTTATTATTTGGAAGTTTTCTCCAAAATTATTTAAAAAAAGAAGAAAATCTTAATGAAAAAAATATTAATCACTTCATTAATTATCATACTTTTTATCTCTTGCTCTTCTGAAATTACTCCTACACCTACTCCTGTCATAGATCCTGTTGTTAAAGAAATCCTCTATGAGAAAATAGTTGATAATGAAACATTATATTCTTCCAAAGATTTCTTTGATGCAGGATTCAATGAATACAAAGAATATAATGTTTCTAAACTTACTGGAGCAACTGAGGCTTGGTATGGATTCTGGGGACCAGATGAAGATAACGTCAAATATTACGAATTAAGATTTTATCCCGATCATTCAACAGCTGTATCTGAGGGAACTCCTTTTGCAGAAGACGTCATAGGCGAAAATGCAAAATTAAACAGAAAGGATCAACCTTTGTGGAGAGTAGGCCTACCTGATAGAAAAAGAAATACCCAGGAAGGAGGAGGCCCTATGTCACCAAGAACACGGAGATTATCAAAATATGCTGATTATATAATTTTCAATAATGTGATAATCCTCTGTGAAGGTAAAGACTCTGAAGAAGCATTCAAGTTAGGTGACAATCTAATATCTATATTGAAAAAATAATCTTTTCAATAATTCCATATTAATAATGATTTAGATAAAATGATAAACATGAAAAAAATATTCTTGATATTTAATATTATTCTTATCACTTCATGTTCATCTGATGTGACCCCTACTCCTACTCCTGTGCCCAAAGAAGAAAAAGTGATTTTTGAACAAGTGATTGATAAGGGGAATATATTGTCATCGAAAGATTTTTTTGATATCGGATTTAATGAATATAAAGAATATAACGTATCAAAATTAACAGAAGCTACTGAAGCATGGTACGGATACTGGGGGCCCGATGAGGATAATGTGAAGTATTACGAGTTAAGATTTTACCCTGATCATTCAACAGCTGTATCTGAAGGAACCCCTTTCGCTAAAGATGCTACTGGCGATGATGCAAAATTAAAAAGACAAGAAACAATGTGGAGAGTAGGCCTACCTGATAGAAAACAAGATGCCTCATGCCAACAAAGATATAACTTACAACGAAGTTCATTAAGAGGTGAGTGTGGAAGCAGAGTATCCAAATATGCTGATTATATAATTTTCAATAACGTTATTATGCTTTGCGAAGGTAAAGATTCTAACGAAGCATTCAAATTATGTCATAGTCTAGTGAATTCATTAAAAGGAAAATGAAACCCAATAAATATCATGAATCTAAAATCTATAAATCATTATTTATCGGACAGGAAAAAATTTCTTTTAATAACACTAAACATAACACTAGTGATTTTTGTTATTTTAGAAGTGGCTATATGGAATAATGTGTCAGACAGAATGACAGAGGAAGAATTAGCACAAGCAAGAAAAAAGGCTATTGATGCTGCAGCTAAAGAACGTGCAAAAAAAGTGAAACCTGGAATGTCACAAACATATTAAGAATGAGAAACCTTTTTTTATTTTAATGTTGAACAGATTGAAAAATTTATTTATATCCCTGTTGATTATCATTTTTTTAGGATGTTTCAATGATGAAATATCCACTCCAACCCCTGAACCAAAGGGTGAAGAAATCCAATTCCAACAAATACTAGATAATGGAAAAATTTATTCTTCAAAAGATTTTTTTGAAGCAGGATTTAATCAATATAAAGAATACAACGTATTAAAATTAACAGAAGCTACTGAAGCATGGTACGGATACTGGGGGCCCGATGAGGATAATGTGAAGTATTACGAGTTAAGATTTTACCCAAATCATTCAACAGCTGTATCTGAAGGAAAAGCTTTTGCAGAAGATGATACTGGGGAAAATGCGAAACTAGAAAGAAAAAACACCATGTGGAGAACAGGATTATCAGACAGAAAAGTAAATGCGTCTTGCGAATATAGCCATGGAAAACATGGCACAGGAAGTAGTAAATGCGGAAAGAGACTTTATAAATATGGAGATTATATGATTTTCAACAATGTGATAATTCTTTGTGAAGGAGAAAATTCTAAAGAAGCGTTTCCACTGTGTCATAATTTAATCAATATAATAAGTAATCAGAACATTGATGATTTGAAATGGTTAGATGATATGAAGAAAAAATCTTATGAAGAATCGATACTTACACCAAAACAATGAAATACTTTAAATGGCATGGCATTCCAGTATCAATTCCAGAAACTAAAAAAGAATGGTTATTAATAGTAATACCAATAGTAATCATAGACTTGGCTTTTGTAATTCTGGTGATATTGTTTTTCCTACGTTAAATATTTTAAAAATCACCGAAAATTAACTCAATATGACTATAGCAATTACTCCAAAAACAGCTAAAGCGATTCCTATGCAACCTATAATTCTAGTCATAAACTTAATATATCAGAACTAAATATCCATAGACATTAATTAAAATTAAGATTTATTTATAAGAAGTCATCAGGTTTAATTGTGGAAATTATTCAGGTTGTTCAAAATAAAAATAACTAAATTGAATTATACTTATATCATGGAATTGAAAAAAATAAATTTTAAAGACATTGGAACTCTTATAGGTTCGATGGGATTAGGTGTTGCACTTGGATTAGCTCTTTGCAAAATAATTTCGGCATTCTAATAAACTGCAAAATTTAATAGGAATGAATATTGGGAATTCGTTTTAAAGATAAAGTAATTTTGTTGACAGGAGCAGCTTCTTGTAATCCTGATGAGCAAATGGGATTTGCAGGAGAAACTATTTGGAGATTCTTGAGGGAAGGTGGAGCAGGAGTAGTAATAACAGATGTTCAAGATGAACTAGGGCAAATCTCTAATGAATCTATTAAAAAAAAGGGTTATAAATCATTTTATAGTCACCTAGATGTAACAGATGAATCTGATTGGCAAAATGTAATAGAAAAAACATTATCTGAATTTGGAAGAATTGATTACCTTGTTAATATAGCTGGAATAATGGATTCAGAATCTATAGAGAAGACTTCAAGTGAAAAATGGCAAAATGTAATTGATATAACTCAGAAAGGAACTTTTTTGGGAACTCGATCCATAATCCAAACTATGAAAAAAACAGGCGGATCAATAGTTAACGTTTCTTCAATGGCAGCATTAAGTGGTTCAGGAACATATGGAGCTGCGTATTCTGCTTCAAGAGCATCCTTGTTAAATTTCACAAAATCTTCTGCTCTCCAGCTATCAAAATATGGAATCCGAGTGAATACAATTTTACCCGGATGGACTCGCACTCCTTTTACAGAACATCTTTATTTAAACCAAAAGCATAAAGAATCTAGAGAAAATCAGATTCCTTTAGGAAGATGGGGGGAACCATCTGAAATTGCGGCGGGAATATTATTCTTATTGTCAGATGATGCTAGTTATATTACTGGCTCGTCAATTGTAATAGATGGAGGAGTTACTGCAACTCAATTCCAACTTACAAACCAAGAAAATTAATTATATTACCTAAATCTCAAAACACTTAATCATTTATTCTCTCAAAAATATTCCACAAAAAATATCTGCTTTAGATAAAATATACCCATTATGAAAAAAATATTCCTCGCAATATTGGTTATGATAATAGCTTCAACTTGTTCAGCTGAGGTAATATCAACCCCTACACCAGAACCAGTAGTTGAAAAAGTTTTCGACCAAGTAATAGATAGTGGAAAAACATATTCATCAAAGGATTTTTTTGATGCTGGATTTAAGGAATATAAAGAATATAACGTATCTAAATTGACTGGTTCAACTGAAGCATGGTACGGATTTTGGGGGCATGATGATGACAGTATTAGATATTACGAATTGAGATTTTATCCTGATCATTCTACAGCTGTATCTGAAGGAACATCTTTTGCAGAAAATGCAACAGGTGACGATGCAAAATTAAGAAGACAGGACACCATGTGGAGAGTAGGACTCTCTGATAGAAAAAGATCCAGTTCAGCACTTGATAGTCACCCAACGCAACGTGCACAAGCATTAGAAGTAAGACTTGCCAAATATGCTGACTACATGATATTCGATAACGTCATAATACTTTGTGAAGGAGAAAACTCTAAAGAATCATTTAAGCTATGTAACGATCTTATAAATTTATTAAAAAAATAAACTCAAATCCCATAATTTAATATCTTTCAAAAGAAATTTTTATGCTAATTAATATAACTACTTTAAGAGAACGAATTCACGGAGTAATTCTAAATAAGGGCGAACAAGGACACAAAATTGAAGGCCTAGAAAATAAATTAGCCTCCATCAATGATAGCTATGATGCTCTAATTGAATTTGCAGAATCATTATATGACTTACCTATAAGAAATGATTGGCCTTATGTCGAACCAAATGCGATTGAAGAAATTTGGTCAGAGTCAGATCCAACTCGCCATTTAGGTCCAATTAAAACCATTGATTTAGAGGAAAGTAGCAATAGAGTGAAAGCTGCATTTCTTGGCTCTATATGCGGATGTATATTAGGAAAACCTCTAGAAGTTTCTCTTACAGGACATGAGATTAAATCTGCACTTAAAAAAACTAAAGAATGGCCTTTGAATAGATATGTATCTAAAAATATTAAAAAGTTTCTACCCAGAATTCATCCATCTTTTTCAGAAACAGCAAGAGAGTATATAAATTATGTAGCCCCAGATGATGATATAAATTACACAATTATGGGAATGTTAATTTTGGAAAAATATGGTCTTGATTTTAATCATTCTGATATTGAAGAATTATGGTTTCATCACTTACCTTTAGGAACCACCTTTGGTCCTGAAAGAGCTATACTAGTGAAGGCAGGACTAGAATCTCTTACTAGAGACATATCCATTTTCCAGGCAAAAGGAGGTGTTGGTCCAAAATCTCCAATTATTAAAAATGAGTCTTCTAAAAGTTTCAAAATTTTAAATGATATTTTAAATCCTGGCGATGAATTATGTGGCGCAACAATAAGAGCTGATGCATATGGTTATGCTTGTCCAGGTAACCCAGAAATGGCTGCTAATCTTGCTTGGAAAGACGCAAGTTTTACACATAACAGAACTGGAATTTATGGAACCATGTTTGTAGCAGCATCAATAGCTTGCGCACAAATTTTTACAGATAGAATAAAAATATTTGAAACAGCTCTAAAATACATACCTCAAAGAAGTCGTTTTCATGAAAGAGTATCAGCTTGCATATTAGATATTAAAGATTTTAGAAACTGGGAAGAAGGGTATAAGAGAATAAACAACAAGTATGGTGAATATGGTCACTGCAGAATATACCAGGAAATTGGAATGTTAATTAATACTCTTAAATTTGCTGAAAGTGTTGGGAATGGAATATGTATTCAAGTTAGTCAGGGTGCAGATACTGATAGTTTTGGTGCAACTGCAGGTTCTATTCTTGGAGCTTATTTTGGTCCTGGGCACCTAGACAACAAATGGTTAAAACCATTTAATGATAACCTACATAGTGGAATGGCTTGGTTTTTTGAAAGATCAATAACTAAATTAGCAAATAGAATGGGTCAACTTCCTAAATTATCACTAATTAAATAACATTCTTTTCTGAAACAAATTAATGCCTTAAATATCTATTTAAGTGACAAAAGAAAACCTCTTTTGATAACACTTAATTTTTTTTTAATGATATTCATTATATTAGAAATTATAGTTTGGAATCAGGTAAGTAGCCTCATGACAAAAGAAGAGTACATCGAAGCTAGACGAGAATTTTGTCAATCACAATCAATGGTCAACTCGATGTCGTGTAGAAAACCTTCTTGATTTTCTATAATAGTTAAAAAAATCAAATTCCTAGAACTATGGCAACTTACCAGCAGTTTCTTGTAAAAATCCCAAAGTACCTTCTGACTCTTCTGTAGCCAAAGGCTCTACCATAATCACTAAATTCCCATAAATGATATATTCTGTATACATAGGTTCTCTTCTAGAAGAACAATTTCCGTGTATACCATAACCAGCATGACCTCTACATTCTTTTCTCTCAACCTTAGGTCCATGAGCTATATTCTTTTCTACAACTTCAATTAGTTCAGTTTGCTCTTCAGCTGCTGTTTTCCCTAGCGTTAGAGCAAGCTCAACAGTTGGATATCTAATTATTGCTATCTCTCTACCTTTCAAAAAACCCCATTTTGAGTCTGTCGATTCAGGAAAGTTAGTTTCAAAATCTCCTTTAATTTTAATTCCTATCACCACAATTTCGTCCATGGAATATATTTTATTCGAGTCTTTAGATTCATCCTGAGAACAACTGACAAAAATTAATAAACTAATAAAAAATAAAATCCTTTTAATAATATTTACATCTTATCTGATTTAAAAAAATTATTGAGGAGTTATTCTAGCATCATTCTCAAGAATAATGTCGAAGAATCCATTCCCTGTTCCAGTATAAATTTTAATCTTTCTATATACATTTAAAATTTCTTAAAAAAGTATGTAAAAATCATGTTTGCTCTTTCAAAAGAAATAGCTGTAAAAATCATGACTAAAACTATTCCAATAAACATTATTATTAGTACCCATATCCCTAAACCACAACCTAAAGGACGAGAAGTTAAAAAACTAGAATTATCAGAAACTGGTCTTGATTTCAAATTCTTTATAAATTTTTCTCTTCTGTTTGACTCTGAATTCTTCATTCTTCTTATCATCAAAAAAAATATTTAATGAAAATCATATCATTTTTCTAATTGATCAATTCTTTTAGATAAACTATTGATATCTCTGGATATAGATTCAAATGTTGGTGGCAAGGCATCCATTAATTCTTTATTAATTTCTTCTAAAGTTTTTACTCTTTCTTGAAGAACAATAATAGACTGTTCATTCCTATCTCCCATTCTCTGCTCCATCATTTCCATCATTGCTTTAGTCTCGTCATTTTCAGTGCTCATCATTTCCATCATCGAAATATCTTCTTCAGATTCTAGAATTTTTATTCTTTCCTCTAAATCTGTTATTTTTTCTGATTCTCCACAAGCTCCTACTAGAGTTAAAATTATTATGGAAATCATTAACATTCTTTTCATATACACCTCCTTATTTAATGATACCTCATTCAAATATCATCACTTTATAATTGTAATTAAACTTATTCACTATATAGGGACATATATTATTAAAAGGAGAGTGTTCAGATTATTGAGTTCTTGATATTCTACAGCAAAGAGAAAGGAGCAGATCATGAAAATTACCCATATAGAAACAATAAGAATCGACGAAAAACCACAAATTATATGGGTAAATATTCACACTGATAAAGGGATCATTGGGTTAGGAGAAACATGGTATGCTCCCACAGTAGTTGAATCTGCAATTCATGACCATTTTGGACCTTTATTGATAGGAAGAGATCCTAGAAAAGTAGAGTTACATTGGCATTCAATGTTTACTCTTTCTGATCATGCTGGTTTTGGTGGTGCAGAAATGAGAGCTATATCTGCTATTGATATGGCTTTATGGGACATAAAAGGTCAAGATGCCGGTGTTCCAATTTATGAATTGTTAGGTGGTGCAGTTAGAGAAAGAATTAGAGTTTATGCTACAGGATTGCCCTATTCTGGATTCATTAAATATGTCAACCAACTTCTCGATAAAGGAATAACTGCAATGAAATTCGGACCAACAATTCCTTTAGCTCTTGCATCTGATGGACAATTTCTATCACCAAAAGATTTAGATATTGCAATACAACCAATAAAAGAAATTAGAGATGCGGTAGGAAACAAAATTCAAATAGCTAATGATGGTCATGGAAAATGGACTTTACCTGTGGCGATTCGAATTGCTCAAGCCATGGAACCTTATGAAATTATGTGGCAAGAAGATTTAATGCCAGTACATAATCCAAATGCTTTAAAAGAATTACAAAACTCCACTAAAACCCCAATTTGTATTTCAGAAAGATTGCTAAGCAGATGGCAATTTCGAGAGTTTATTGAAAATGGTTCTGCAAGAATTGTAATGCCAGACCTAATCTGGACAGGCGGAATTTCTGAAACAAAAAAAATCGCGATTTTAGCTTCAAGTTATCAAGTTCCTTTTGCACCCCATGATGCAAGTGGACCAGTTAACATATTTGCTTGCGCTCAAATATGTATAAGCTCAATAAATGCGATGATTCAAGAATTTGTACCTCCTTACCATGAAGGATGGTATGGAGATTTCGTAGATCCTAATCTAGATATAGTAGATGGATTTTTGAATGCACCTCAAAATCCAGGAATAGGAACAAAACTGAAAAAAGAAGTTAAAGAAAGAAAAGACTCACATATAAGGGTTAGCAACATTCCAAATGAAAACCCTATAGATGATTGGGAAACTGTTGATTTTATGGGTAAAAAAAGTAAATTCAGAAGTAATACAATGGAAGAAGAACTTAAAATTCTTAGAAAAGAAAGAAGTCCACATTTATACGAGTAGAAAACCTTTAACTATTTACCAATTAAGAGTCATATAACAACGCCCATATTACTATAACCACTGTAATTAAAATCATTCCTCTTGTAAGAAGAGAATTTTTAGGCAATGCACGTTGTAATAGAGATCCAGTCCAACACCAGATAGTATGGAATATTAGTTGAATTGCAGCAAAACTACTTATCACTAGTAAAAGTTGAGTTGAAAAACTACCCAAACCTGAAGCAAACTGACTCCATGTCAGAATTACCATTACCCATGCCTTCGGATTAAGTGGATGAACTATAATACCGTATCTGAATGTGAAGGTTTTATTTACTCCATTTTTCTCTTTATCACTATTCCATGACTGCAAAGCCAACCATATCATATACCCAGCACTAATAAATTTGAGCACTTGCACCAATGCTGGCTGATCGGCTAAAAACAAACCAAATCCAAATCCAAACAAAAGATTTAACAGAAGTTTTCCACAAACAACTCCTATAATGAAACCAAAACATGCACGAACACCCTCTTGTGCACCACCAATCATTAAAACCATATTTGCTGGCCCCGGTGTTGCCATCATGAACACAATAAAAATCATTAGTGCAATGTATGCATCTATCATCGGTAATCAACTTTAATTACACTAGGGATTTCTTCAAATACACCAATAATAATTTTATCTCCGTTTATAGCAATAAGCTCCTAATTTTCCTTGTCTACAAAGTTCATCTCTTTTTGCTTGTCCTTCTTCAGCAGAGACCATACCTGAACGAGCTTGAGATAGTATTACTATCTCTAAAATAACAAATACAACTAAAGCAATATTAAGATTTACTAATAGATATTTTCTCTTACCAATTAAATATTTGTTAATAGAATTTATCATATCTTGATCTGAGGTTTTGCAAATTCTTAATTATCACAATTATTTTTTAAAACATCAGAGACGACAATAGCAGTTTTCCCATCTTTAGCTTTCCAAGAAGTATTCCACATTTTAACCATTCCAAACCAAATCCCTGAACCATTTGAGAAAAAATTATGTGAACTGTAATAATTTTGAAATGAAATTCGATCAGAAGAAGCATCCTTAACTAGATTAGCTAATCCAACTTCTTGCATAGTTACATCAGGAAAAAACCAAAAATTATTTTCATTTATTCTTTTAGATAACTGAGTTCCCAGCTCAACCCAATCTTGATCTACTTGAGGAGAATCAGATTCTTCAGTGTTTTTAGCACGTGAAAATAATGTTAAAGCAAAACTACAATTCTCTTCCTGATTTAATTTTTCTGACAATCTAGTAATTTGTAGTTGTTGATAACCAACCCCGCTTACTCCAAGGACTAATACTAAAAAAATTATCACTAAAGAAGTTTTTGTCATTAATTTAGGCACAATCTGACTGATTTCCATCAGCTCTTTTTCTGAAATTCACGTCTATAGGATCTCCTTCATTAACACTACTAAGTTTGATTTTTGTTTCTTCCCACATATTTTTCCACACATCAGGATCTCTTAATTCTGATGTAGGATCCTTTTTACTTCTTGCTACAAAACCAGGAAAAGATTCCCTTCCTGTATTTTGGCCAGTGGGGTTATATCTTAAATCAAAACTCCACCTTATATTCTCACTTACATTAGACAATGATCCATGAACTGTTTTTTTATTTAAAATCACAATATCTCCTCTATTTAATGGAACAGGGACAGTTCCATCTTCATCAAAAAGATGAGTTGGGATTTGCATTACCCCCTTAATCCCAAAATCACCACAATGAGTTAATAACCCTCCTTTGTGACTACCCGGAACTATCTTCAGGGGACCTGATTCCACAGGCGCATCTAATAATGGAAACCAAACCGTTAACATGTTGGTATCATCAGCATCATCACTAACTACTCCTTGATCTTGATGCCAAGCAGTAGCTCCAACAGAAACCTGTAAATTATAAGTTTTTGGTAACAATCTTTCTGGAGGCTTTATTCTTACATGTTGTACTGGATTCGAATATATTTCAGGGCCAATAATGGATTCTACAACGTCTAGGATTTGTTCATTAACAAAAGCATTAAAAACAGCAGGGCCAAACCAACCAGGATAATCCATAGTCACAGCACTTGGAGCTGGTAAAGAAAAATCGAAAAATTTTCCATGGGATTCACCAGTCTCTTGCATAATTTTAGTTATTTTTTTAGCAAAGGATAGATTTTCAAATTTAGATGAAATTTTACCTTCTTCAAATAATTTTTCAGCAAGAGAATTTAATACACCTTTATATTCTTCAATAACAGGATCAGTTACTTCATCAGGGTTAAACACATTACTTAAGGGCAAAAAGCCAAATTCATCAAAATAATCTAATTGATCTGTATTTAATAGTCCCATACTAGTTCTTTAATATGATCTTTAATATGATTTTATGAAATTATAAAAGAACCCCAATATTTTTACACTTTTAAGATCTTGAATAAATATCGAAAGAAACTTTTTTTTAAATACTTAGAGATCTAAATTTTCTAGAAATTAAAAATATAAAGAGGTGAATCATTATTAAAAATACTGAAGAAATAATTATTGTATTTAAAATCCCAAGAATTTCTCCTGACCAACCACCAATGATAAATCCCAATCCAGTTAATTGAATGAATGTAAAGAAAAGTCCAATTACCCTTCCTCTATAAAAATTATCTGCTAAATTTTGAAGTAAAATTATTATTACTGTCCACCAAAGTACATGAAAAATCCCACCTACAATAAGAGAAATAATTGAGATGACAAAATTAGTTGAGATTACTAAAAGGATCATCGAAAGAGCATATATTGTAATACAAATTACAATAGATTTAGAATTTCTAAATAACTTAGGATAAAGAGGTAATAATATAGATCCAAACATCCAGCCAATACCTTCAGCTGCAATAAGGATACCATAACCTGACTCACCTACTTTAAGAATATCTCTAGCTATCTTGGGAATTAAAGGCTGAGAAACACCCCAAAAGAAAACAGTCCCAGCGAGAATCAAAAGTATCCTTATATTTATATTATTAAAAGAATACCTGAATCCTTCTTTTAAAGATTTACTTTTTTCATTTATGATTTCATCTTGATCAAAAGTGGGATTTTTAAAATTTACAAATAATAAAACTGCAAAAAATAAACTTATTATATAAACCAATGGTAAAGACCAAAAAAGTTTTACACTCTCAATAGATAAAAGAAGAATCGCTATTATTAAAGGGCCAACAGAACTAAGGAAACTATTAATAAATTCTGTTATAGAATTTCCTAAAGTAATATACCTTAATCCAACAATATCAACAATCAAAGTCCTTTCTGCAGGGGCTTCCATACTTTCTTGTATTCCAACAAGGATTAAACAGATAAATATTATATACATTACATAAAATTCAATCTGGATTGACAATGCAAGAAAGAAGAAAATCATACATGCTGATAATCGAGTAATTATAAAAATCGATTTTCTTTGATATTTATCTGCTAATTGCCCACCCAAAGGACCACAAAAAAACATAATTAAAGATGGAATAGCAGCAAATAATCCTACTAAAGTGGTTGAATTAGTCTCCTCTAAAATATACCAATTAACAAGTAAATTTCTTATTACCCATCCTAAAAATGCAAAAGCATTTGCAAAAATGAGAAATCGAAAATTAATACTTTTTATAGGATTCATTTAAAATATACCTAAATGGACTGGATTAAAATATTTCACAATTATCATATGATAACTGAAGTACATGTTTGTTAATAAAGATTTAATTCAATTTATTCATATTTAGGAGTTCAAATGAAAATTTATGCGCAAGCACTAGATTTAGTTAATAATCCTGAAGTAATAAAAAAATATGATGAATACCATCAGAATGTATGGCAAGAAGATTTGGATGCCATGAAAGCTTTCGGGATACTTAGAATGAGAATTTGGAGGGTTTCTAATAGATTGTTCATGCTTATGGAAACATCGGATGATTACGATCCTGAAAAATACTCTGAATACACTAATAATGATCCAAAGGCTAAAGAATGGGATGATATTATGCGAACAATGCAGTTAAAAATACCAAATGCAAGTAAATCTACTGACTGGTGGGCTTTAATGGATTTAGTTTTTGACTCTGAATGGGATTAAAACAATTCGATTCTTATTATATTATGAGTGATCAATATACACAGAAATTAATTCTGAGAAAAAATTAAAGCCTTCTTCGCCTTGTTCTCTATGTCCCACTCCTGAAGATTTTAACCCTCCAAAAGGCAAATGAACTTCTCCTCCTAAAGTAGGAGAATTTACATGAACCATACCTGTATCAACCTGATTGATATATTCATATGCTTTCTTAATATCTTTAGTGTAAATCGAAGATGATAATCCAAAATTAACATCATTAGTTATTTTTAAAGCCTCAGATAAATCAGAAGATTTAAAAGATACAAGTACTGGTCCAAAAATCTCCTCTTTTGCAACAATATTATCTTTATCCACATCAACAAATATAGTAGGTTCTACATAAAAACCATCATCGAAAATTCCACCTTCCAACTTATGACCGCCAAATAGAATTTTTGCACCTTGTTCTACACCTAAACCTATGTATTCAGTTACTTTTTCTAATTGATCCAAACTACTAAGAGGGCCTACATCAATTTTTGGGTCACTTCCATTTCCAACTTTTAGTTCCTTAGTAAAAATTATCAATTTTTCAATAAATTCATCATAAATATCTTTCTCAATTATTACTCTACTAGTAGCAGTGCACCTTTGCCCTGTTGAGCCAAATGCTCCAATAGCCACATCTTTCACAGCTTTTTCAATATCAGCATCATTGAGAACAATCACTGCATTTTCCCCACCCATTTCACATTGAATCTTTTTTAATTTCGATGCTCCATCAGAATATATTTTAGTTCCAATCTCAGTAGAACCTGTAAAAGAAATTCCTTGAATTCTTTTATCTTCAACCAAGCCCTGGCCAATCTCTGCTCCACTCCCAGTTACTAAATTTATTACACCTGAAGGTAACCCCGCCTCTTAAAATATTTCAATTAATTTTATAGCAGATAATGGAGTTGAAAATGCTGGTTTCAAAACTAGTGTGTTTCCACAAATAAGAGCAGGGGCAATTTCCCAAGCGGGAATAGCCAATGGAAAATTCCAAGGAGTAATTATTCCTACAACACCAAGAGGTTTTCGAATAGTATAGGAAACATTATCTTGGTGTTCTGATTGATTTGTATTTCCAAGTAACCTTCTACCTTCACCTGCACTAAATTCAATAATATTCATTGCTCTTTTTACTTCTGCTTGTGAATCAGAAAAAATTTTTCCTTCTTCCAAAGTAATCGTTTGAGTTAATTCTTCTTTTCTAGAATTCATAATTTTCAATACTTCAAATAGAATTTCTCCTCTTTGAGGAGCAGTAATTTTTGACCATTTTTCTAAAGAACTAGAGGCTGAATCAATTGCATTATCAAGATCTTCTCTCAAAGAAAAAGGAATAATTCCTAATAAATGATTTTTGTCAGCAGGATTAAAAACTTCGTAAGTTTTTCCAGATAGAGAATTCTTCCATTCTCCATTTATATAATTTTGATAATGTTTCAATGAAGTCATTTTAGGAAAATTATTTAACCGTTCGTCTTTTTATCTTCAACTTTTTATAAGGTTTAATGTAGTAATGTTTTATGAAAGTATCAATGGTAGGAATGCCTACTTTTAATCTGTAACGATTTTCTAAATTAGTCCATGGACAATCAAGTATCTGAGAAAACCCCAAATAAAGAATCCAAGTTAAAAGAGGAAGAGAGACGTACCAAGAAGTATTAAATATCAGAAAAGGAATTGAAATGATTATAGCTACAATATATAAATGGTGAGAAAAAACCACCAGAAAAAGAATTGATTTATCTAAATTATTTGAAGAATCTCTCATAATTGCCTATCAATTTATTGATAAAAATTAATTTAAAAGAAATTCTTATGTTTAATCAACTTTTTTTTATTAATTATTTTTACTACTTAGGTATTAAACCTATAATTAATTGAAGAAGGTATACAAAAAATAAAACTTTAAAAATATTAGATAATATCCCTAAAAAAGTTAGTTTCCATCTTTTATTCTTGTATTTGATAATCATAAATAATCTATTTAATATTTTTTTTGAAGAATTCTCCAATATTCTTAACAGCCTGACGGGATTCTAAAAGAAAATCATAATTATTTTGCCAGCCATGAAACATTTCTGGCCATACTTCTAATTCTACTGGAGAACCTGTTAATTTTGACTTATCAAAAATTCTCTCAGAATCTCCAAGCATCACTTCAGAAGAACCTACTTGAATCAAACTAGGAGGCATATCAGATAAATCAGCAAAAAATGGAGATGCCAAAGGATTTGAAAATTCTTGCCCCTGTAAATAATCATCAGCCCAAGACTGAAGATATTCTTTCTTAATCACAGGATCAATCATCTTTTTTGATTCATAGGAATCACAAGATTGAGAAAGATCAGTCCAGGGACTCATTAGTACAGAACAAGCAGGAATTGAAATGGAATTTTCTTTTAAGAATATCAAAAGAGCTAAAGCTAACCCTCCTCCTGCAGAAACACCACCTACGCAGATTTTTTCAGGCGAAAAATTTTGCGATAGTATCCAATTGTAAATTTCAATAGTGTCTTCTATCGCAGATGGAAAAGGATATTCAGGAGCCAAACGATAATTTATAGAAAAAACTTTTGATTCAGTTTCATTCGCAATCCAAGATGCCAAAGAGAAAGATGATTCAGCAGACCCCATTGTATATCCTCCACCATGAATGAAAAAAAATAACCTATCAGTTTTAGAATTAGGCATTGTAATCCAATAGCATGAGTTGGAATTAACTTTAACTCTTTCTATTGAAGCTTCTTCGGGAGGTTTAATCGCTTTATCTTCTAATTGTTTTCTTCTTAATTCAACAGGCAAATTTATATCAATAGGATTATCAAGCTTTTGCTTAATGATATTTTGTAATTCTTTACTAGCCATAATTTAATTTTTTATCAATTTATAATAAGTTATAAAATTTCATAAAAAAAGAAAATCTTTTAGAACTTTAAGTTTAAAAGGTTGACAAAATTGAAAATGTCCTGATATACTATATGGACGTTCGATTTTTCATCGGACTTTTTTTTTGCCTTCTTTTCAACTCTGATAAGATATATTCTATACATTAGAAATAACTCCAATGAAACTACTGATACTTTCTATATTTTTGCTAATGTTTCTACATATTTCATGTGAGAGTGAAAAATTAGAATCTGAGAACTTAGAAGAAGATACAATAAAATTAACCAATAATAATCTTACTGAAGAACCAGAAAGAAAAAATATAACCAAAAATAACCCTAGCCAAACAACAAATACTTCTAAGAAAGATAAAAATGATTTAAAGAAAGTCACTATTACTCCAACAATTATTCAACCAACAAAAATAAAACCCACACCTGTAAAAATTAAACTCACGGCTACTCAAAAAAACCCTGATTCATCAGAACTTGATTTATCAATAACTCCAGAAAAAAATATTCTTCCTTCTAAATCCCCCGTTTTAGAACCTACATCATCACCAAGTGCCACATCTATACCATTACCTGTATCAACTATCACGCCTATACCAAAACCAAAGCCAAAATTTGTACAAACTGAAAACTTTAAATTAATTGCTACCCATACTCCTACACCAACTTCAACTCCATATCCTGAAATCAGAATTATATTTGGTAACACAGTGATAGGAATTGTGAATGAATGGGCTTTATTAAAAGGAGGATTTGTTGAAAGGCAAAACCCTAATACTGAAATGACTGCAAAAATATCCTGGGGAGATTCAAAAATTGAGGAATTTGAAAACTTAGAAATTAAGTGGGAAGGGTTTTCGTTATCAAATATGAAGAAAGGTTACTTTAAAGGACGTCATATATATACTGCTGAAGGAGATTACAATATAAAAATTATTGTGAAAACTGAAACTGAAGAAGAATTTATAATTGAGGGAAAAGCATTAATAAATTTCTATAATTAGTTTTGAACAAATTTAAATAAAACCATAAAATTTATAATTAAATAATAAAACTAAGGATATAAAAATGAGTAATTTTGATTATTATGTTTTCGTAGGCACTTACACTAAACCTATGTGGCTTGATAAACACGAAAATAGTGAAGGAATATATACACTTGAATACAATTCTTCCACTGGAGAATTAAAACATAAATCTTCAACTATGGGAGATGAAAATCCTTCATTTCTGGCAATTCATCCCAATGGCAAATCTCTATACTCAGTTGGAGAAAATGAAGGAGGTACTGTAAGTTCTTTTAGTATAAACAAAGAAACTGGTCAATTAACTCAGTTAAATTCACAAAGCACAAAAAGTACAGGACCTTGCCACCTTTCAGTAGATTCAACAGGAAAATTTCTCTTAGTAGCAAACTATAGTGGAGGAGCTTCTACAATGCTCCCAATCAATGAAAATGGAAGTTTAGAATCAGCATCTAGTTTTATACAACATTCTGGATCAAGCATAGATCCTGAAAGACAAGAAGGGCCTCATGCTCACTCAATAAACATAGATCACAATAATAATTTTGCCTTAGTGCCAGATCTAGGCTTAGATAAAATATTAATTTTCAAAATAGATCTTGAAAATGGAAAATTAACACCCAATGATATTCCTCACGGGGAAGTAAAGCCAGGCTCAGGTCCTCGTCACTTGGATTTCCATCCTTCAGGCGAACTTGTTTACGTACTAAATGAAATAAGTGCAACAATAACTGCTTTTTCTTATAACCCCAAAACCGCTGAAATGAAAGAAATTGAGACAGTATCTACTCTACCAAAAAACTTTTCTACCAAAAGCTGTGCAGATATCCATATCTCTAAGGATGGAAAATACGTTTATGCTTCTAATAGAGGTCACGACAGTATAGTCATATTTAATATCAATGAGAATAATGGGAAAATGGAATACGTAGCACATCAATCTACATTTGGTGGAAGCCCAAGAAATTTTGGGCTTGATCCGGATGGTAATTTTCTCTTGGCCGCAAACCAAGATTCTTGTGATATATATAGTTTTGAAGTAGATAAAAAATCAGGTTTACTCTCCTCTACCGATTTTAGAATTGAAATTCCTTATCCTGTCTGCGTAAAATTCCTAAAAAAATGAAAAATTCAAATAATGCCTAAGTTATCTTTTAAAGATTCTATAGAACTTAGAGACATCTTAATTCCAGATGATTCTTCAAGTTTTTCTATTAATGTTAAGAGCAAAACACACATTGGAAGAATCCGAGAAGAAAATCAAGATAACTTAAGCATATTATTACCTCCTACAGTTACTGAGGGTGTATTGGGTATTATTTCTGTAGCTGATGGAATGGGTGGCCATAAAGGTGGCGCAGAAGCTAGTAAAATAGCTGTAAAATCTCTAGAAAAATCATTAGGAAAACCTCTGACAACTCGATCAACTCAAGAAATCTTAAAAAATGCTTTTGACTTAGCTAATCAGTCTGTATTCTCAGAATCTCAAAAACCTGAACTCTCTGGAATGGGCACAACTTTAACTACCGCAATAATTACCAGCCATGGAGTAACAATTGGACATGTAGGTGACAGTAGAGCATATTTATTTAGAAATTCCAAATTATATCAACTTACGAACGACCATACCTGGGTAGCAGACCAAATTCAGAATGGGAAATTATCAAAAAATGAAGCTCAAAATCACCCTAAGAAGAATATGATAACTAGGGCTATAGGAATAAAAAATCATGTGGAAACAGATATATCAAGTTTTTCATTGGAAGATAATGACTCTTTATTAATTTGCTCTGATGGACTACACGGACAAATTCAGGATATGCAAATAAAAAATATATTAAATAAAAAAGATCCAGAAATAATAGTTGACTCATTAGTAAAGTCTGCAAATAAATCGGGAGGAATTGATAACGTTACTGTTTTAACAGTAAATTTCAGTGCTCAAAATACAGACAAAAAAACACCCTATGGTTTTTTCTCTTTATTTTCTAAAGAAGAGGAGCCATCACTGAAGAAAACAATCGATAGATTAGGAGTTTATACAGATTTAGAGCCTCTAGGAAAAATAAGATCTAGAAATATTTACAAAGCTTGGGATCACAATCTAAAAAAACAAGTCATTATTAAAACAGATCTAAATACAGAATTAAAAACATTTAATGAAGAATTTAATATTAAAAATGAAGCAAAATGTCATTCAAACATAACTCACTCTAATGTAGTAAATTTAATCAATTACAATATTGATAATAAACCGCCTTACCTGGTTCTTGAATACTTAACCGGAGGTTCGCTAAAAGAGAAAATAGAAGAAAAAGGACCACTAAAAACACCTGAAATAGAATTTATCATGAAAGAAATTATTTCTGGCCTAAATGCTATTCATAAAAAAAATATGTTTCATTGTGATTTAAAACCTGAAAATATTTTATTCGATCATCAAGGAACCCCTAAATTAATTGATTTTAGTCTGAGTAGAGATTCCAATCCTAATAAAAATATACCACGTACAGGTTCTGTATTATGGGTCTCTCAAGAGCAATGGAGAGGTGATGTTATAGATATAAGATCTGAAATTTATACTCTTGGAGGTTTAATGTATTTTATGTCTACTGGTTTACCTCCCTACTTACCTGATGCAACTGCTGAAAATGAGAAAGATTCCGTAAGAGAAAAACATCTTCATTCTTTAATACCTAACGCAACTTCAAAAAACAAACTAATTCCCAAAAACATTTCTTATTGTATAGCAAAATGTTTAGCAAAAATTCCCGAAAGAAGATTCCAGAATACAAAATCTCTAATGGAAAATTTGGAAAATCACGAAAATATTAATTCAGAAACCTGGAAATACTTAAGCCATCCAAACCTATTGATTTAAAGGCCATTCTTTAATGCCATCTAAAGGTTCATATCCAATGACTTTTTTCGCATTAGAGATATCTCTAAATCTACCTTTATTATCAGAAACCGCATAAATAACCTCGAATTTCACTTGATCAATTTTATTTACACTTTTTTCTATAATTTGATTTAAGTCTCTATGACTACAATATACTGCTGCATGAGCAGAACTTGTTGGAATATTCTCTTTTGTTACTCTACCTATCCTAATACAAATCACAGACATTCCATGTTTATCAGAATATAACCTTCCTAAGGTTTCTCCCCAAACTTTTGAAGCTCCGTAAATATCACCCGGTCTAGGAGGATCAAAATAATTAAGTATTCTTTTTTCCTGTTTATCCAGATCTTTCCATCTTGCTTCAATAGAAGATTTTATTGGTTCCTCTGAAGTATAAAAACTCTGCGTGGCACCTGAGCTGGCAAATATAAAATTCTTAACACCTGCCAATCTTGCTGCTTCAAAAACGTTATAACATCCTATTATGTTGGTGTCTAAATGCTTACTCCAATCATCATTCTGGCCCAAATAAGCAGAAAAATGTAGAACTACATCGATATCATGAAACGCAGGTATGATTTGATCTAGATTTTTTATATCAGCCTCAAAAGATTCAACTACCGCTACTTTCCTTCGGTTTAATGCTCTTATTTTATGACCTTTACCAAAAAGATGGCATCCTGCCATCCCTCCAATTAAACCACTCATTCCAGTAATCAATATTTTCTTTTTAATAGTCATTTCTTGAATCTCCAAAGTTATATTATCCAAAAAAGTTATATTTTAATGTATCATTCTATTAATAAATTTAATATTTCTAAAAAGATTTATTTGATCACGAATTTTAAAAAGGGAAACAATGATGAAAAATAATTTTTTATTTCTTTCTATATTGAGTTTAATTATCTTTACTGGTTGCAGTTTTTCAGGCGATGAAGAAGAAAAATTATCTAAAAAAGATTTAGATGCAACATCAGCTGCTTTTGAAGAATCTAGATTAGGACTGAATATCGATCCAGAAGTTCTCAAAGAAATCGAAAAAGACTTGATTTTAAATCCTACTATGAGCACAGATTTAAGTTTTGGATTCGATACTCTTCGTACCACAATGAGAATGCTCCAACATACTTATTGGGTCATGAAAGAATCTGACACGTTAAAAGAAAAATTAAAGATAGCAGATGTTGAAATAATAGAAGATGTCATTGTTCCTGCAAAAGAAAAAGGAGTAGATCTTTGGGGGCACGGTTATGTAGCAATGAGTGGTGGTCAAGGCTATGTATCAATTGATAAAGATAACATTGTTGTGGTTTTCAGAGATACCGATTCTGACGATGGGTGGGAAAAAACACTCAATATGCTTACTGACGCTCGAGCAACGACTAAAAAATTATCTCATATTATGGAACCAGGAGTTGGAACTGCAGATAAATATAAAGACATAGGAGTTCATGAAGGATTTTTAAGTGAATATCAACTTTTTCATGACAGAGTCTTGGAATATGTAAATAGATATCCGGATAAAGATGTGTATGTAGCTGGTCATAGTTTGGGGGGAGCATTAGCTACTCTTGGTAGTTTTGACATTGCTGCACATACAGGTAGACATGTTACTACAATAACTTTTGGAGGACCTAGAGTAGGAACCTCTGAATTTAGAGCCGCCTTTGAAGAACTAGGCATAGATATGTACAGAGTAGTAATGGATGCAGATCCAGTTGCAAGAGTACCAGGTTTCTTTATACCTTATGAGCATGTCGGAAGACTACTTCAACTCCACAATACTGGAGATTTATTCAAACCTGATGAAATAAATACCGCAATACTGTTTGATGAGAGAGATTTCACTGATCATTACAAGAGTACTTACTACGGAGGAATTATAAGTTTGTTTGCAATTTGTCAGGAATACCCAGATGAATGCAAGAAAGACAAACCTATTCAGTTAGCGAATGCTGAAAGAGATTCTCAAGAAAATTTTTGGGATCAAATTCCTTTAGACAAAGTAAATTTTCCTGTAGAAAAATTACCACTTGATAAGATTCCACTTACCAGATTAGTAGACTTGAAGAGCAGATTATCTTCGTTATCAGAAAAAGTTAAAGCTGATCCGCCTTGGAAAAAAATTCCTTGGGATCAAGTACCAAAAGATATTCCTCCAATCCCTTTAGACGAAATTCCTTGGGAATAGCCTAGTTTAAGGCTACAGAATATCCTCCATCAACGGGAATAAATGTTCCGGTAACAAAATCAGAAGCAGAGCTAGATAAGAATACAGCAGTGCCTTCAAAATCTTTAGGCACTCCCCATCTACCTGCTGCAGTTCTATCTGTAATGATTTTCTCTTTTTCAGGATATTTTTGTAAAAAACCTTTAGTCATCTCAGTCACTATATAGCCTGGCAAAATAGCATTTACTTGAATGTTGTATATTGCCCAACCTAAAGCACAACTCTTGGTATACTGAACAACTCCACCTTTACTTGCTGCATATGCTGATGCATAGGGACTACCAAATATTGAAGTCATTGATCCGATATTGATAATTTTTCCAGATTGCTGTGATTTAAAATACGGAAACACTTCTGAAGACATATAATGCATACTTGAAAGATTAGTCCTAATGACCTGATCCCATTGCTCTGTAGTTAATTCTTGAGGTTCTTCAGTTCGAATATTCATTCCGGCATTATTAACTAAAATATCAATTTTTCCAAATAAATTACTAGTTTGCTTAACAGCATTATTCACAGAATATCTATCAGTAACATCACAAATAATTGCTTCTGCTTTTACTCCTAAATTCTGAATTTCTTTACAAGCTGATTCTGATTTTTCCTTATTCCTTGCTACTATTGCTACATCAGATCCTTGTTTTGCCAACCCCAAAGCAATTCCTTTTCCTATTCCACCATTTCCTCCAGTAACTATAGCCACTTTACCTGTTAGATCAAACAATACATCCTCCTTTTTTATAGATATTCTCAACATATGATTCTTGTTAAAAATAAGTGTATTATTATCAACTATCAAGAATATCATTAATATGAATTAAATTTAAGGAATTTAATGTCTAAATCTCAAGCTTTATCTGGAATGAAAGTATTAGATTGTAGTCAAATACTCGCAGGACCCTTTTGTACAATGATGCTAGCAGATATGGGTGCAGAAGTGATAAAAATTGAAAAACCCAATGGAGGAGATGACACAAGAGGATGGGGTCCTCCATTTATTGCAGGCGAATCAGCAGCATTTCTTCAATTAAATAGAAATAAAAAAAGTATTTCTCTAAATATTCAAACTGAAAAAGGAAAAGAGATATTTTTAAAATTAATCTCAGAATCTGATGTATTTGTAGAGAATTTTAGACCAGGTTCACTGAAAAAATTAAACCTTGATTACGAGGATATAAAAAAAGTGAACCCTAAAATTATACATTGCTCTATTTCTGGTTTTGGAAAAACAGGTCCATATTCTAATAGAGCTGGTTTTGACTTAGTCGCTCAGGGAATGAGTGGCCTAATGAGTATTACTGGAACTCCTGATTCTCCTCCGGTAAAAGTAGGAGTCCCCATATCTGATTTGAATGGAGGCGTATATGCAATGTATGGAATATTAAGTGCCTATATACATTTGCTAAAAACTGGAGAAGGTCAGTATGTAGAATCATCATTACTTGAATCTTCTCTGGCTTACACTGTATGGGAGAGTAGTATATATTTTTCAACTGGAGAAATACCTTCTCCTATGGGGTCTGCTCATCGCCTGTCAGCTCCATATCAATCAGTAAAAACAAAAGATGGTTATATAAATATCGGGGCACCCAATCAATCAAATTGGGAAAGGCTTACTATAGCTATTGATAGAGAGGATTTAATCAAAGATGCTAAATTCAGGGGAACTCCTGAAAGACTTAAAAATAGAGTGTTATTGGAAAAAGAATTAGAAAAATCATTCACAAAAAAAACTACGCAAGATTGGATGGAAATTCTTGAAAAAGCAGGAGTACCCGCAGGTCCCATTTTCAATATGAAAGATGTATGGAACAATGAACAAGTAAAATCTAGAAATATGGATGTGTTGCTAGATCACCCAACTGCCGGGACAATACATAATATCGGTATTGCTACTAAACTAAGCGAAACCCCTGGAGTTATACATTCACCAGCGCCTCTACTAGGTCAACACACTTCAGAAATTCTTAAACAATTAGGATATAAAAAATCAGAAATTGAAGAACTAAAAAATAATAGAACTTTAAAATGATTAACAAGGAGGAAAAATGCGATTTGCATTAGCAGGATTTAATCACGAAACAAATACATTTCACAGTATACCTACTGAATATGAGAACTTTGAAAAAAGTATGATGTTAAGAGGAGAAGAAATAACTAAACTTTATGAAACTCCTTCTTCAGTAGGTGGATTTTACCAAGCATCTAGAGATTTGGATTTTGAAATTGTTCCTTTGATGTTCGCACAAACTGGTCCTCTTGGAACAATAACATCAGATGCATTTGAAAGAATTTTAAGTGAAATATTAGATTTAATTGAAAACAATGGTCCTTTTGATGCAATACTTTTAGATCTTCATGGTGCTGCAGTTTCAGAAGAATTTCATGACATGGATGGTGAAATTACAAGAAGGGTAAGAAATCTCGTAGGGCCCGAAATACCTGTTGGTATTAATCTTGATATGCATGCAAATGTTTCAAAGAAAATGGTAGATAACACAGACATTACAACCGTTTACCAAACAACACCTCATTTAGATGCAGATGAAAGAGGATACCACTGTGCAGAATTAATCTACAAAACTGTAAAAAAAGAAATAACCCCTGTTCAATGGATTGAGACGCCCCCTTTGATAATTAATATAGTTAATCACAATACTAATGAAGAACCAATGAAATCAATTCTTCAGGAGTCTAAAAAATTACACTCTGATAATGAAGTTGTTTCTGTAAGCGTTGCAGAAGGATATCCTTATTCTGACATAGAAAAAATGGGAATGTCTTTTATAGTAATTACAGATAATAATAAAAATAAAGCTAAAGATTTCTCAAAAAAATTAGCTAAATATGCTTGGAATAAAAGATATGAAATGAACTCCTCAGAACTTTCTATAGAAAAAGGATTGAAAGAGGCAGTAACAATTAAATCTAAACCCGTTGTACTTATGGATGCAGGGGATAATATAGGAGGAGGATCCTCAGCAGATTCTACTCATATATTACATAAAGCCAGAGAAATAGGAATTAGTGGAATTCTTCAAACACTTTATGATCCAGCTTCTGTTGAGGAATGCATGGGGAAAATTGGATCTAGTATTACCTTGAAAGTCGGAGGAAAAAGTGATGACATGCATGGTGAGCCAATAGAAGTTACAGGAACAATCAAGAAATACTTTGAAGGTGAGTTTGAAGATCTGGGTAGAACACATGGAGGAGGAAGATATTTTGATGCAGGGGATACAATCGTCCTTGAAACAGAAGATGAAAACACATTGATATTAACTAGTAAAAGAGTTGGGAATACTAGTATTGAGTTGTATTACTCTTTAAACATAGATCCTATAAATTATCCAATAATTATAGCTAAAGGAGTAATGTCTCCAAGACCTGCTTTTGAACCAATAGCATCTAAGATAATTATCTTAGATTCTCCAGGTGTTACTTCAGCTAATTTAAAAAATTTTAGCTTCTCAAACAGAAGAAAACCTATGTTTCCTTTTGAAATAGACGAAGCAGTCTATGATTAATATATGATTTTTTATTCAAGATTTTTTAGGAACCTACTACAATTTCCAATAGCTTCTCCTGAAGACATTCCTTCACAAAAAACTATTAAATTACCAAAAATAACATAATCCCCAAACTTGGGAAGAGGTGATCCATCTGGTCCTCCTGATGTTCTTCTATTTCTAATTCCTTCAGGCCATAGAGACTCTTGTTTTGTTAATACAGCATTTTGACCAGTTGCATCATCTGCATATTTAATACCATGATTCACAGCATCTTCGTGAGAAGCATAGAAACGAATTTCAAATTCTCTCATTCCTCCAACAGATCCTCCTAGTGATTGAAATCTTGCACTTCCCTCGTCTGCTTCTACATCTTTCCAAAAACCCCAATAAACTGATTGAGCATGTGGTAGTTCAGAACTATCATATTCTTCTCCTATTTTTAATCCAAATTTGGAAAAATCTTCAATAGAATATACATTGGAACCTTCAGAAATCTTACCAAGTAATTTTTCAGATTCATTCGAAGAACAAGCACAAAAAATAGTTATAATAATTAAAACAACTAAAAAATTTCTCATAAATTCATAACTTTTTTTCTATATGATTATCTATTTGAATAAAATTATTCAAATTTTGATATTCTTTACCATAATTTATAAATATATTAATAAAAATGTCATCCGTTAAAATTAATAAAATTGATGTCCATGATATCAGAGTTCCAACTTCAGATACTCTTTTAGGATCTGATCCTTTCCATAAAAAACCTAATTATTCTTGCGTATATACAACCATACACCTAAGTAATGGAATTAAAGGAAATTCAGTTTGTTTTACTGCTGGAGCAGGAAACGACTGGATTGTATATGGAGTAAAAGATATTTCAAAATTGCTACAAGAATATGAAATAGACAATTTTATAGAAAACCCAGGATCTACATATAAATTAATTAATGATCATCATCAACTAAGATGGTTAGCAGATGGAGTTAATAGAATGGCCTTAGGGTGCATTATGAATTCTATGTGGGATGCTTGGGCAAAAATTGAAGAAAAATCATTATGGAAACTCTTAGTAGATATAGATCCTGAAAAAATCATCAAATCAATAGATTGGAGATATTTAAAGGATTCTATTTCTAAGGAAGAAGCTCTTAATATATTGGAAGAAAACAGTTATCAAAAGAATTCACGCGAAAAACAATTATTAAAAAATGGCCCTAAGGCATATTCTACTGCTGGATGGCTGGGATTAACTGATGATCAAATTGCAAGTACCATTAATGAAATGAAAAATGAAGGCTTTGACTGTTTTAAGATGAAAGTTGGTCAAGATTTAAAACAAGATAAAGAAAGATTAAAATTTATAAGAGAACAAATTGGTGAAAAATCTAAATTAATGGTTGATTGTAATCAATTATGGGGTGTGGAAGAAGCAATTGAATATATGAAAGAACTTTCTGAATTTAACCTAACTTGGATAGAAGAGCCTACTGCTAGAGATGATGTTCAAGGTCATCTAAAAATATCAAAAGCATTAAAACAATATGGAATTGAAGTTGCCACAGGAGAACAAGTTCAATCACCAGTGATTTTCAAACAATTGCTTGAATCTGGTGCTATTGGATATTGCCAAATAGATGCCAGCAGAATGGGAGGAGTAAATGACATTATTCCTGTGATTATTTTAGCGAAAAAATTTAATGTTCCGGTATGTCCACATGGTGGTGGTATAGGATTGTGTAATATGATTGTTCACTATTCTATGTGGGATCAAATCAGTGTTTCAGGCCATTCTAATAATCAAGTTGTAGAATACCTTAATTTTCTTCAAGAAGAAGTATTCGAGAATCCAGTAAAAGTAGCAAATGGAAAATACATTGCTCCATCGTCACCTGGTTGGGGACTAGAAATGAAAGATGATTTCTTTAATGCTCATATATACCCATCAGGTTCTGTATGGAAAGGTAGAGAAGAATCTGGAAGCATTACATTTGTTGCATAGAGAAATAAAACCAAAAGAATTTGTTCCTGTTAAAATAATTACCAGTACGAATGAAAATGATTTACAGGATTATTTCCTTTTCCTACCTTAAAAGGTTTTTTTAGAGCCTCTGATATATAATTTTTACTTTTTTCAACAGCTTCTTCCATATTCAACCCTAATGATAAAGATGCAGCTATGGCAGAAGATAAAGTACAACCAGTTCCATGGATATTGTTAGTCTTAATTCTGCGTTCAGAAAATTCCAACAAGTTTTTTCCATCATATAAATAATCTATTGAGTACTCCTCATTTAAATGCCCTCCTTTTATTAACACATATTCACAACCCATTTGAAATAAAATTTTTGAGTTAATTTTTATGTCTTCAAAATTTTTTATTTTCACTCCCGATAATGTCTCTGCTTCAGGTATATTAGGAGTAATAATCTTCGACAAAGGGATTAAGAATTTTCTATAATCATCAACAGCTTGATCATTTAACAGACGATCTCCACTAGATGCAACCATAACAGGGTCTACTACAAGATTCTTAATATTGTTTTCCTTGATATTCTTAACTACAATTCTTAAAATTTCTGAATTAGATAACATGCCAGTTTTAACAAAATCTGCTCCTATATCCTTAAGTACTGCTTTAATTTGAGAATCAACATTTTTTGCTGGAATTTCTAATACATCAAAAACTCCTAATGTATTCTGAGAAGTTACTGCTGTAATAACAGAAGTGCCGAAAACACCAAAAGCAGCAAAAGTTTTTAGATCAGCCTGAATTCCAGCACCACCACCAGAATCAGATCCAGCTATTGTCATTACTTTAGGTATATCAATCATTTTTTTATATTATTCAATAAATATTCAATTTGAGTATATAGTTCTAAAGATTTCTTTGAGGAGACTAGATATATTTCATCTTTCGAATTATGTTTAGCATAAATCTTAATACCAGATAGAACAAATGGAACATACCAAACTTTTGAGAAAAATTGAGAAAATAAATACAGAAAAAACAACTTAACCTTGGGTTCTTTAATTAACTCCACCTTATAAATATCAGAAATAAAAAAATCTCTGTTAAGTAATCCAAAATTTAACATAACTTTGTCATCATTAATTTCAATTATTAGGGTTCTGAAGCTTAATAGAAGAAAAATTAAAACTAAAGAAAAAATTAATAAAAAGACTATAGAAAGCATTATAAAAGTTCGGTTAAAAGGTTGAATTATTATTATTCCGGTTAATAAACCTAAAGACAGACCAATCATTATTCCGAAGAAACTAGCAATAAATGCATTAGGAATTAGTTTTTCATAGTAAATATATTCATTTTTTTTGATATCATTTCTCATAATACAATTTGATAGTAACTTAGCATTATAAAAATCTAAATGAAAAATGATTGTTTTTAATTTAATAATCTAATTAAAAGGATAAACATGTCAGAGCTTAGAACAAATAAAATAAAGGAAAAACTAAATCAAGGTGAAACTACAACAACTTTGATGGGATTAGCCAATGCAGATCAAATTGATCAAATAGGTCCTGAAAATTTTGATGGAGTATGGTTAGAAGCAGAACATGGAGGAATTGATTTTGCAGATATCTCAGATTTAACTAGAGCCTGTGATTTATGGGGAAAAACTTCAATAACTCGAGTACATCAAAATGAAGCAGGGGTAATTTACCGAACTCTTGATAGAGGAAGTCAAGGTATCTGTGTGCCTCATATTAATACTGCTAAGGAAGCAAGAGATGTTGTAGATGCAGCTAAATTTACACCAATAGGTAAGAGAGGAATGGCTACAAGCAGACAAGGTTATGGAGTCAATGATTATTTCTTAAAGGCAAATGATGAATCCTTATTAATAGTTTTGATTGAAGATATCATTGCTGTTGAAAACCTTGATGAAATACTAAAAGAAGACCATATAGATGTCTTCTTCGTTGCACCGAATGATTTAGCGTCAACTATGGGTTATATTGGAAGAAGTACTGATAAAGTCGTTCAAAATGTTATTGATGAAACACTTTTAAATATATCAAAATCTGGGAGAATCTCTGGAGCATTAGTAACTAATCAAAATGTTGAACATTACAAGAGTTTAGGAGTGAAATTCTTCGCTACTAATATTACCCCATGGGTGACATCAGGATTTAAAGAATTCTCAGATAAACTAGGTAATTAATATGGAAACTCAAATTAAAAAAAATACTTTATGGAGCCTATTAATAATTGTGGCATTAATGTCATTATCATGTAGATCAGGAGCACAAGTACCTGAAGATGTTTCTATTCCTATAATAGAACCTACAATGCCTGCAAGCGCATGCAAAAATGATCAATATCCTGAAACTGCACCACGCTTTGGAGATAATTCTTCTATGACTTATACTCAAAAAACCAGTGGTCTTAAAGTACTCGATGTGAAATTGGGGACTGATACTCAAGTAAAATCAGGAAATATAGTTACTGTTAATTACACTGGATGGCTAGATAATGGATGTATATTTGATAGTTCTTATCTTCGTGATATTCCGGCTAGTTTTCCAATAGGATCTCAAGCTGTAATCCAGGGATGGGATGAAGGGATCCCAGGCATGAAAATTGGTGGAATAAGAAGATTAGAAATACCACCTCATCTAGGCTATGGACCTATGGGAATTCCAGGCGTAATACCTCCCAACACTACAATTATATTTGAAGTAAGCTTATTAGAAATCCAAGAACAATAAGGAACAAAATGAAAGATATAAAAATTAGAGATGTAAAAGTAATTCTTACGGAACCGGATAACATCAGGTTAGTAATAGTAAAAATTGAGACTTCAGAACCGGAATTATATGGTTTGGGTTGTGCAACTTTTCATCAAAGACCCTTAGCTGTAGCCTCAGCAGTTAACGACTATTTAAAACCTTTATTAATCAACAAAAGCCCTCATAATATTGAAGATATTTGGCAATATAATTATCAAAGTTCATATTGGAAGAATGGAAGTGTTTTAAATAACGCAATAAGTGGTGTTGACCAAGCTCTGTGGGACATTAAAGGAAAAATTGCCGGATTACCTTTATACGATCTCTTTGGAGGCAAAACTAGAGAGGCTGCTGCTGTATATGCCCATGCAAGTGGAAAAGATATCAAAGAAGTAGAAGAACACTTCTCTAGGCTAATGGAAGAAGGTTACCATCATATAAGAGTTCAAGTGGGAACTCCTGGGTTTGCAGGTTATGGTGCAGAAGGAAATTTCGGTGGAGAAAGACATCTTCAAGATGGCCCCAAATGGATTACTAAAAGAAACTCTGTCCCCCAAAACAAACAAGATTACAATAAAAAAACCTCAAAAAATCCTAGAGGAATAGAAGGCATATTTGAACCCAAGCCTTATGTTAGAAGTGCATTGAAACTATTGGATCATATTAGGTCAAAATTTGGATTTGAAATTGAAATACTTCATGACGTTCATCAAAGAATACCTCCTATTTTAGGAGTATGGATGGCCAAAGAAGTAGAAAAATATCAACTTTTTTTCCTTGAAGATTTATTTGCACCAGAAGACAATGATTACTTCAGAATTGTAAGGCAACAATGCTCTACTCCTATAGCAATGGGAGAATTATATAACAATCCTAGTGAATACATTCCTATGATAAAAGACAGATTGATAGATTTCATTAGAATACATATTTCAGATATTGGTGGGCTTACTCCAGCAAAAAAACTTGCAGGATTATGTGAAGCTTTCGGTGTAAGAACAGCATGGCATGGACCAGGAGACACATCTCCAGTTGGACATGCTGCTAACTTAATGCTAGATATCAGTAGTTGGAACTTCGGGATACAAGAATATTCAATTTTTGGAGAAAGAACTAAAGAAGTCTTTCCTGGGTGCCCTGAAGTGAAAGATGGATTTATGTGGCCAAATGACAAACCTGGACTAGGAATAGAAATAAACGAAGAATTAGCACTTAAATTTCCTCATAAAGAAAGAGAAATGGGCGGAGGCATGTTAATTGACAGACGTGCAGACGGATCTGTAAATAGACCATGATCGAAGGATAGAAAATTGACCAAAAATGCTAAAAATGATTCGAATTTCACTCCTTATAATCCTGCAGAAATAGAGCCCAAATGGCAAAAAATATGGGAAGAAAACGAACTCTATAAAACTCCAGATACAATAAATGATAAAAACAATTATTTCGCCCTTACAATGTTCCCTTATCCTTCAGGAGACTTGCATATAGGCCATTGGTATGCATTTACTCCTGCGGATGCCCATGCAAGATATATGAGAATGAAAGGGTATAATGTTATGCACCCTCAAGGTTTTGATGCATTTGGTCTGCCAGCAGAAAATGCAGCGATAGAAAGAAATATTAATCCCAAAAAATGGACCTTCGATAATATCAACAATATGAGGCGTCAATTTAAATTAATGGGAAATTCATACGACTGGGACAGAGAACTATTAACTTGTACTCCTGAATATTACAAATGGAACCAATATTTCTTTCTTGAAATGTATTCAAAAGGAATCGCATACAGAAAAGATGGACCGGTATGGTGGGATCCAATAGATCAAACTACTTTAGCAAATGAACAAGTAAAAGATGGAAAATCTGAAAGGTCGGGCGCTGAAGTAATCAAAAAAATGATGCCTCAATGGTATCTAAAAATAACTGATTATGCAGAAGAATTGTTGGAAATGGATGAACTTGAATGGCCAGAGCGTATTAAAAATATGCAAAAAAATTGGATCGGAAAATCTAATGGAGTTGAAATAAATTTTGATATCTCTCATTTATCTGTTTCTGAAAAAACAATTACCACTTTTACTACTAGAATAGATACTATTTTTGGAGTTACTTTTTTAGTATTAGCTCCTGAAAACAAATTAGTAGACCTGATAACAACTTCTGAGCAAAAAGAAGCTGTAGAATCTTATAAAAAGCTTGCTTTATCTACTAGTGAAATAGATAGAACTTCAACAGAAAGAGATAAAACAGGAGTTTTTACAGGATCATATTGTAAAAACCCACTAAACAATGAGAAAGTCCCGATTTTTATTGGAGATTATGTTTTAAGTACTTATGGGACTGGAGCAGTAATGAGTGTTCCTGGTCACGATCAGAGAGACTATGATTTCGCCCAAAAATATAACCTTCCTATAAAAATAGTTATATCCCCTCCTGATTGGAATGGTGAAAATTTAACAAAAGCTTACACTGGAGAAGGTATTCTGGTTAATTCAAGTTCATTTGATGGATTACCTAGTAAATTAGCTATTGAAAAAATATCAAATTTGATTGAAACGAAAAATTTTGGAAAGAAAACTATTACTTATCATTTACGAGATTGGCTAATTTCAAGGCAACGATACTGGGGAACTCCAATTCCTATAATGTACGATGAAAATGAAGAAATTCATCCCGTTTCAAAAGAAGACCTACCTGTGATATTACCAGATGCAAAAGAGTTTAAGCCTACTGGACAATCACCTCTTACATTAGATGAAGAATTCTTATGGATAAATCATCCAAAATACGGAAAAATGAGAAGAGAAACAGATACAATGGATACATTTTTTGATTCTTCATGGTACCACCTTAGGTTTGCTAGCCTTGATCCACAAGAAATACCTTTTAAAAAATCCAAATTAGATTCTTGGATGCCTGTGCACCAATATATGGGTGGAGCAGAACACGCTGTAATGCATCTTCTGTATGCAAGATTTTTCAATAAAGTTTTAAGAGATCTAGGATATTTTAAATTTAATGAACCCTATAAAAGATTATTCAATCAAGGTGTTCTACTAAAAGATCATCAAAAAATCTCTAAAAGATCTAACCCTCTAGCACCAGATCCTTTAGTAAAAGAACATGGAGCAGATGCAGTAAGACTTTATCTCATGTTTCTCGGACCATGGGATCAAGGAGGAGATTGGAGCGATGAATCTTTTAATGGTATTACAAGATGGTTAAAGCGTATTTGGGCTATTTGCACTAGGAATACATCGGAATTAATTAAAGAAAACCAGAAAGATGATATTTACATAAAAAAACTTTCCCACAAAACAATAAAAAAAGTTATTAATGATCTGAAAATATTCAAATTTAATACAGCTATATCATCTTTAATGGAAATGACAAATCTGATGAATAAATATTGGGATGAAAGAAAAATATCCCAAAATGCTTGGAATGAATCAGTAAAAACAGCTATCCTTCTACTTGCACCTATGGCTCCTCATATTACTGAGGAATTGTGGGAAAAGAATGGTTATAAATTTAGTGTTCATCAAGAAAATTTACCAAACTGGGATGAAAGTTTAGCTGCAGATGAAGAAATAACTATTATTGTCCAAATCAATGGGAAATTAAGAGATCAATTTACTATAAACAAAAATCTCAAAGAGAAAGAAATAATTTCATTGGCATTAAATTTAGAAAAAATCAAAAATATTTTAGAATCACAAGAGATTAAAAGAGAAATTTATGTAAAGGAAAAGCTAGTTAATTTTGTTGTTTAACTTTTTATTAACAAAAAATAATTAATTTTTACTAAAATTAAGTATTGTGACTACAATAAATAAAAATTTTATCAATTTAATTGAAAAGTTTGCTCTGCAAATTATATCTCTCTTTTTTATAACAACCTTACTAATTACTTTTACACCATTAGTATTTGAAGATCCTGGAGTTGCATCACTTGACCCCAAGAAAGAAGCATATCAAGTTCAAGAACAAGTAAACGAAAAATTTGTAGAATCTGTTCAATGGGTTTCAATGATTGTTGATTCAAATTATGGAGATGTAACCGACAAGAAAAGTCTGCTAGAACTACTTCAAAATCAAAATAAATTAATTCAGATGGATGAAAAACAACAATTAGTTGTTGGAACTCTTGAAAAAAACAGTTATTTTTGGCAAGGATACAATGAAGTCTCAAAAACAAGTTTCAAAGGAATATATAGTTTTGCGAATATCGTAGATGACACTCTAAAATTAGATCCCCGATTTCCTAATGGATTAAATGATGCTACAGAAAATGATGTAAAAATTGCCATAAGCAGAATTCTAGATAGCAAACTTCTCGGTAACCCTAAAGATGTGTTGTCTAGTAAAGCTAAGAGTGAAAAAAGAACTTTAAATGGAGAAGAAATAGATTATTGGACATCTCCAGGAATTTTTATAGAAGTATTATCTGACAATTTAAAATTAGGTGGAGGAAATTTTGGAATTGAATTAGGAGCAGGAGAAACTGCCCTAAATAAAGAAAGATATTCTAGGAAAATTATTGAAATTCTAAACGGTGAAAATGAGAATTTTAAAATTTATGGTATTGCAGTTGACGTTAACCTAGAAGCAGCTGATGAAGGTTCAATAGCTGGTTTATTCATTACAGCAACAGTAATTGCAGCTATAGCAATTGCAGGAATTTTTTTAAGATCATATTGGGCTATGGTTCTAGTTGGAATAGGATTAATAATGTTAATGATTCTTCTGAAAGGTTTTTCTGTGATATTAGGATTCAAAGGAGGATTAATAAGTGACTTGATTGTACCTATAGCGATGGTTTCACTTGGAGTCGATTTTGCAATTCATGCTTTAAAAAGAATCCAAGAAGAAAGAAAAATAAGTGATGAAAAATTTTTCTTTTTTGGAATGAGCGGTGTTTTAGGAGCTCTAACATTAGCATTATTAACAGATAGTACAGCTTTTATTGCAAACGCTTTTTCAGGTGTTGAAAGTGTAATTTATTTCGGATTAGCAGCGACTTTAGCCACTTTTCTATCATACTTGGTGCTGGGAATTATTGTACCTTTATCATACAGCAAAATTTTACCTTTAATTAAAAATAAAAGATCCATATCTGAAAAAATTGTCAGGCAAATCAATTTTCTTTCTACTCCAATATTATCAGGAACTGGGGTTATATCAGTAGTCGTATTTGGAGATTTATTAGGAAGCGATTTTTTAGCAATGTTACTAGGTTTTGTAATTTCATTACTGTTACTTTTCCTGAATATCTTACTACCTATTTATCTAAACAAGAAATCATCTCAAGGTCTTTTGAAAAAAGAAGAAAATTATAAAAGAACATTTGATGATAAATTAGCAAAATATTTTTTCTTGATCTCAAAAAGATACTATCTAGTTCTACCTATTTCTATAGTAATTACAATATTTGCAGCAATAGGAGCATTAAATTTACAGTCAGAATTTGATGTAAAAGATTTTTTCGACAATAAATCAGATTTTGTAATTGGATTAGAAAAATATCAAGAATATTCCTCAGGATCTAGAGGAGAGCCTGCACAAATATTATTCGAGGGAGATATAACAAATCCAGAATTTTTAAAAGATTTTGAAAAATTCAAATCCAACTTAGAAAAAGTAAAGTTCATAAGTTTAGATTCTAATGGCAATATATATCAAGAAGGAATATTAAATCCATTGAAAGTATCTAAATTAATTTTTGAAAATCCAAATTTAAAAGAAAAAATAGAAATTACTCAAAATATTAAAATTACTGACACTAATAATGATCAAATACCTGATTCAAAAATTCAAATTCAAGAAATATTAAAATATGGATTTGAAAATGGACTTTCAGTAAAAAATAAATTTTCTTATGATCCTAGATGGTTTCAAAGATATTTTTGGTATAACCAAGAAACTAATAATGACTTTACAACAATTTTCTTAGTTCTCTTAAGTGAGACTAGTTCAGAAGATGATGTAGAACAAGTTAGAAACGATATAAATACTACAATAAGAGAGACAAACTTCTCTAAAGATATAAAAATAGGAGTCACAGGATCTCCTTTTAGTAGACTTGATCAATTGAATGCATCAACAGATGCAATGAGAAGATCAATACCTATAGCTGCTGGAGGATCATTTTTAATTATATTAATAATTTTAAGATCGTTCAGATATGCTATAGCTACTATTATCCCTATAGGATTAGTTGTAGTTTGGCTATATGGAATAATGTATATATTCAATTTCAGCCTCAATTATGTTACCGCAACTATAGGGGCTATCTCATTAGGAGTTGGAGTAGATTTTTCAATACATATGACAATGAGATTCAGAGAAGAAATTAAAAAAAGAAATGATTCTATAGATGCTTTATTGAAATCTATAAATGGAACAGGAATGGCTCTATTGGCATCTGCTGTATCAAGTATTTTAGGATTTGCAATAATGGGTTTCGCCCCAATGCCACTTTTTTCTACATTCGGGATACTCACTTCAATAATGATATTTCTGGCATTAACAGTTTCATTATTTGTGCTACCATCATTACTGATATTAATTCATAAAAACACAACAAAGTGATACCCCACTAATTTCATTTAAATGATTGATGTAAAAAATTTAACAAAAAAATACGAAAACATAGCAGCAGTAGATGGTATAAGTTTCAAAGTTAGCAAAGGAGAAGTATTTGGCTTGCTTGGCCCTAATGGAGCAGGAAAAACAACTACAGTAGAAATATTAGAAGGATTAAGGAAACCATCTAGTGGAGAAGCTACTATAAACAATTTCGATGTTAGTAAAGAAACAAAAAAAGTAAAAAGTATCATAGGAGTTCAACTCCAATCTGTAAATTTTTTCGAGGAACTAAGTCTTAGTGAAATAGTAGAGTTATTCGCTGATTTGTATTCATCAACTGTTGATTCAAATGAAATTCTAGATAGAGTTGGTCTTTTAAAGAAAAAGGATTCGTATTTTAAACCTTTATCAGGAGGACAAAAACAAAGATTATCTATTGCAGTAGCTTTAGTAAACAACCCAAAAGTATTGTTTTTCGATGAACCTACTACAGGATTAGACCCTCAAGCAAGAAGAAATATGTGGGATCTCATAAAATCTTTTCAAAAGGATGGAAAAACTATAGTGCTAACCACTCATTATATGGAAGAAGCAGAAATTTTATGTGACAGAGTAGCAATAATTGATGAAGGAAAAATTATCAAAATCAATTCTCCATCTAATTTAATTGATGAATTAACTAAATCAGGCTTTAAGTCTACAAAAAAAGTAAGAGAAGCCACTTTAGAAGATGTATTTATAAACCTAACTGGTAAAAGTTTAAGAGAAGACTAATGAAAATATATCTCAGTTTTATAATAGCTGTAAGCAAAATGTTTTTCAGGAGAAAACAATCAATATTTTGGTCTCTATTTTTTCCAATAGTTACAATGTTAGTCTTCGGTAATCTTAAAATTATAGGATATTCTGCACCTAACGTGGGAATTTTAAATAATTCTAATCAAGCAGAATCAACTATTCAAAAATTAGAAGAATCAAATGTAATAAACATTGTGAAAATTGAATCATCTGATGAAGCTTACAACGCATTAGAAAAAGGAAGTATAGCTGCTTTTATAGAATTACCTGATAATTTTGATGAGGAAACTCCAACATTAAGTAAGCCTTCGATTACATCTAGAAAAGGAGACAAAGCCGAATTACAACTTGTTGAAAACTTACTAGCATCTACATTAGATCCTGATGAAATTTCTGAATATGTTCAATCTAATGTTGCAGATATTACTTATCAGGGATATAAGGGGTTTGTGGTACCTGGTTTAATAGCTATGGCAATAATGCAAAATGGAATTTTCTCTGTTATTTTCACTCTATTAAGTTATAAAAAACAAGGAGTTTTAAAACGTCTTCAAGCTACTCCAATCTCACCTTCTCAATTTATAGTTGGACACTTAATTGCAAGAGTATCAATAATCATAGCTCAAACTATCATATTGCTTCTGATGGGGGTATTTGTTTTAAGATTATCAGTTGGACAAGGAAATATATTTGCATGGATAAATATCTTATTCTTCTCATTATTAGGTGGAATATTGTTTTTATCTATAGGTCTTGCAATTTCAAGTCTTGCTCCAAGTGAAGAAAGCGCACCGGCTCTAGCAAATTTAGTGACATTCCCAATGCTCTTTTTATCTGGAGTGTTTTTTCCTATTGAATTTTTTCCTAAATTTGTAGGATATATCAGCAATGCACTACCATTAACTCATATAGCGAGTGGAATAAGAAATTCCGCACTTTATGGTAACAGTACAATTTCTACTTTACCTCAGTTAGGATTCACAATTATTTGGCTTGTAATAGCATTCTTAATATGTGCAAAAACTTTCAAGTGGGAATAATTAATAATTCCATTATTAACTAATTTATTTATAATAATAATATGGATAACAACAGTATATCGATTGGGAAACTTTCTAAAATCACTGGACTTACTACTTCTGCAATTAATTTCTATATAAGAAATAAAGTTATTCCTCCTCCATTAAAAACATCCAAAACTAGAGCACTGTTTCCTGAATCATCAGTAGAATTATTAAAAAATATTGTGAAAATGAGGAATGAAAAAATTCCTTTGAAAATGATTAAATATATTTTAAATGATTCTTCGGATCAAAAATCAGAAAAAAACAAAGATGATTCTCAACAGCAAAAAATAAAAAGTTTAGCAGCAAAAAATCTCAACGAATTTCTTGAACTTACAGGTCTTGAGAAATTTTTATTCGATGTTTTAGTAGAAAAATCAATAATTAGAAAACCTCAAAAAGACAATAACAATAATATTTATTTCAATTATTCAGAAATTTCTCTCGGAAAATCTATCAAAGAATTAATCGATAATGGAATTCCTCTTGAAGTTATTGAACGTCATAGTGAATATGAACCTCTTTCTGAAGCAGAAGCATTATTCTTACTTGAACACCTGAAAAATTCAAGAAGTTATAATCAAGAAACTAAAGAAAAAATTATTGGTGATTTTGAAATAATCAGAAATATCATGAGATTAAATAAACTCAGAGAACTAGAACAAAGATTGATTTAAATATTTTTATTTTTTTTCTTTGCTTGAAGTAGAGTTTACTATAGCTTTTTCTATAATTAATCTCAATTGTTTGGGATCTGCACCTTTAATAACAGCTTGTTTATAGTCTATTTCACTACTATGCTTATCTCCGTTATAAGCATAAGCTATTGACCTGTTCGCAAAAGCATCTGAATTATTACTATCAAGTTTTATTGCTACAGAAAATGATTTTATAGCATCTTCTGGCATTCCTAGAGTTAAATAAGCTGTTCCTAAATTGTAGACAATTTCTGAATTCAAAGGATTTAATTTCGCAGACCTTTCAAAATATGCTATTGAAGACTCAAGTTGTCCATTCTTAGCAGAATCTAACCCTTTATCAAAATATTTTTTCCATAATTTACTCATATAAACTTACATATTCACTAATTTATTAATAGATAATAGATTTCAAAAGTTCCCATTTAATAAGATAATTAATAATAATAATAATAATAATAATGAAAATTATAAATATGGTAAAAAATAACAATTCTTTTTTTTCATCTTCAAATGTTGAAGAATTATTAGAATTCAGTACTATTCGAAAATATCTTTCTAGATGTACTTCATTAAGAAAATCTGAAGAAATCTCTAGAGACTTTAAACCTTCAACAAATTTCCAATTAACTTGTCAATTACATGAAGAGACAGAAGAAGGTATATTATTGCTAAACGAAGGAGATTATATTTCTTTTGATTCAATAATAGATTTTACAAGCGACCTGGAAGAAGTAAAACTAGGAGGAGTGATTTCAGGAAAATCATTAATAAATATTTCAAATTTTCTTAAATTATCTAATGAATTAAAAGAAAATATAAAAAATCATAGTAAAAAAATTCCTCATTTAAATAACTTATCCTTAAAAATTGAAAATTTTACTGATATAAAAAATCAAATCATAAAACAAATTTCCGATAATGGAATCATCTTAGATAAAGCCAGTAATGAATTGAAGAAACTAAGATCTGAGACAAAAGTAAAATATGAAAAATTAACACGTTTTCTTTCTAAATATCAGGAAAAAATAAACAAAAATTTTCTACAATCATCAATTATCTCTTCTAAAAACAATAGATTAGTATTGGAAATAAAACCTGAAAATAGAAAAAGTGTTCCTGGTATTGTCCATGATGTTTCACAATCTGGTTCCACACTTTTTATAGAGCCACTAGAAGCAGTAAATCTTTGCAATGAATGGAGAGAAATATCTGCTCTAATTATAAGAGAAGAAGAAAGAATATTAAGAAATTTATCTAGATTAATATCTTCAAACTTTGAAACTATTTCAAAAGCATTCTTATCAATATCAAAAATTGATTTTATAGTAGCTAGATCTAAATTAAGTATCAAAATGAATGCCTCTCAAGTAATTTCTACAAATTTTGAAACTTCTAATTCATCAATCATGTTAAAAGATGCAAGGCATCCATTACTTGGAAAAGAAGCAGTCCCCATTGATATTTCCATAGGACCTAACTTTAACTGTTTGGTAATTACTGGGCCAAACACAGGTGGAAAAACTGTAGCATTAAAAACTGTAGGAATTTTATCTTTGATGCATCAAAGTGGCCTCAGAATTACTGCTAATTCGAAAAGCAAATTAGCAGTTTTCGAAAAAATATTTATCGACATTGGTGACCAACAAGATCTAAATAATTCAACTTCTACATTTTCTGCTCATATAAAAAATGTGATTAATATCCTAAATAAAACTTCCCCAAAAACATTAGTTCTTTTGGATGAATTAGGTACTGGAACTGATCCTGTAGAGGGATCTGCTTTAGCTTGTGCTATATTAAATGAACTTGCTGATAAAAAAGTTCCCACCATAATTACTACTCATCATAGAAATGTTACTGAGTTTGCTGATAAAACCACTGGTTGTATTAATGCAAGTGTTGACTTAGATCCTAAAACCATGTTGCCCACATATAAATTAACACTTGGACATCCTAGTATTAGTTATGCAATTTCAGTAGCAACAAACTTAGGGATGGAGAAAAAAATCATTAAATATGCGAAATCATTAATTGATTCAAATTATAAAAAATCTCAGGAGTCATTAAAGAAAATTCAAACCGATAAAAAAGAAATCCATTTAAAGTTACAAGAAATAGATAACATTAAATCTGATTTAATTAAAGAAAAAAAATCATTATCCGAAGAATTCACAAATTTCAGTAATCAACAAAAAGAACTTATAGAGGAAACAAGAACAAAGTTGTTGTCATATATCAGAAAAAAGAGACTAGAAGTAAATAATATTAAACAAATAGAATCTTTGAATGAAAGAAAAGTAATAAAAAAGAACATAAAAAATATTGAAAAATCAATACTCTCAAATAATTCTCTTGACACATCAATAAATGATGAAAATAGAATTAATCTACCTCAAAATTTAATCTTAGGAGATTCTGTTAGGATCTTTGGAATGAATACAACAGCAATAATTAAAGAAATATTACCTGGAAATAAATTTAAACTTCTTTTAGGTAAAGTGATTATCGAGTTACCTGGTGAAAGAATTATAAAAATAGATAACCTTTCAGAAAATAAGAAAAAAGATAAAAAAGTGTCCTCTGCTTATAATCAAAAACTATCTCCTATACTATCAACTCTAGATATACGTGGAATGAGGACTGCCCAATTATATGACTCTATAATCAAATTTATTGACGAGTGTTTATTAAATGACTTAACAGAATGCAAAATCATCCATGGAGTAGGGAAAAAAATTCTTCAACAAGAAGTAAAATTAATTCTTTCAAGAATATCTGAAGTTGAATCATTCAAATATGAAAAAAATAAATTTGGTGAAGAAAGTATTACTTTAATTAAATTAATCTAACAATTCATTCAATTTATTTGCAATTATTGTTTCTTCGCCATCTTTAAGATTTACTACAACAATATTTATCTCATCAGAAACACCACCAACTCCAACATATATAGGTGGGTCATTCTTTTCTAGAGATTCTCTTATCTCTGAGGAACTTGACCCTTTCCAAGATTCTTCAAAATACAAAACAGCCTGAGGTCCTTGTCTATTTTCATTTTCTTCAATCTGAATCTTTAAACCAGGTTTATTGTTTAATTGATCAACAATAGATTGAGCTTTTTGTTTCCAAGATTCGTAAATAGCATTTTGATCTGAATCTATAAACATTTCCAATGCAGTAACTAAACCCACAATACCTTCCTTAGAAACTTTCATAGCTCTTCCAATTGTTGCCTTGGGAGAATCAAAACAAATCATATTTTCAAAGGCAGCATCAATAAGATTTTTTTTACCTGCAATAAAACCTGTATCTTGTGGTCCTCTAATCCCTTTACCTCCACTAAAAGCAATCATATCTGCGCCTTGATCCAAGAATTTGTAAAAATTCTTGGATGGTGGAAGAACTGCCGAAGCATCGATTATCAAAGGTATATTAAATTCATGTGCTATTTTAGCTGTTTCTTCTACACCTAAACCTAAACTTAAAAAAGGACTCATAGCAAAAGAAACAGCACATGTTTTTTCATCTATATTTTCATATAAATCCTTTGGCTTCACACTACCTTTCTCGCCGAATTCTTTTAAAACTGCACCAGTCATTTCAAAGTTCCTATCATAATGATTTCGCTGGCCTTTAAAAATTAAGATCTCTTTTTTAAGTGTTGAAGGATTAGGTAATTCATTAATCAATTTTTTGTCTGTACCAGTAATGCAAGCTGCAGACATCAATACTTGTCCTGCAGCACAACCTGAAGTAACAAGGCCAGATTCAGATTTACAAATTTTTGCAATTATTTTTCCTGCTGCTTTGTGAAGTTCTACAATATCTATAAAAGCTTTTGATGCTTCATCCATTGCAGATAAAACTTCTCTAGGCATTAAGCTGCCACCTAAATTAGTAACCCAACTTCGTGCATTAATTACAGGCTTTACTCCAAGTTTTTTATATATTTCAGGCCATAAAATATCAGACATTCTTTTTCACCATACTTATATAACTTGATCTCAACTGTCCACATCCAGCATTTATATCAATTCCTTTTTCCATACGTATAGTACTAGGTATATTATTTTTTAACAGTATCTCTCTAAATTTTTTTATGTCATTTTGTTTTGATCTTCCTAAAGAACTCCCTGCAGTCGGATTCACTGGTATTAAATTAACATGACATAATAAGTCTTTAAGCAACTCACTTAATTTATTTGCATGTTCTAAAGTATCATTCTGACCAGATAACAAAACATATTCAAAAAATATTTTCCTATTCGTCTTACTAAAGTATTCTTTACATGCTCCTATAAGATCTTCTACAGGATATCGTTTGTTTATTGGCATTGTTTCTGATCTTGTAATATTGTCTGGAGCATGAAGAGATACAGCTAAATTAACTTGTATATCTTCTTCTGCCAACTTAATAATTTGAGGAACCAAACCTACTGTAGAAATAGTTATATGTCTTGCTCCTATATTTAATCCTTTGGGATCATTCAATATCCTTATAGAAGACATAGTGTTGTCATAATTGGCCAGAGGCTCTCCCATACCCATGAATACTACATTTGTTAAATCATTAATTTCATCCTTTTTTAACTTACGTTCATCAACAAAATTTTTCTTTTCTTTAACAGTATCTTTTTTTACATTTAGAACTTGTCCAACTATTTCTGCAACAGTTAACTGTCGTGAGAATCCCTGTTGCCCTGTTGCGCAAAATGTACATCCCAAAGCGCATCCAGCTTGTGTTGAAACACATACTGTCCTACGTCTACGTCTATGCCCATCGGGATCATACCGCATTAAAACAGTTTCTATATATTCATTATCAAGAAGCTTCCAAAGATATTTATCTGTGCTTTTATCTTTAGATATTTCCTTTGTTACAAGATCTATTGCATTGAAAATATAATCATTTTTAAGTTTAATTATCAATGATTGTGGAATAGTATTTATTTCATCAAATTCAGAAATAAAACCTCTGTAAATTGAGTGCCAAATTTGTTCAGCTCTATAAGAAGAATGCCCTATTTCAGTAATCTCTTGATTTATCTGTTTTCTTTCAAACCCTAAAATGAATTTTTTATTTATTTCCATATACTTTTAATATAAGATTCAGTTTTAAATGGAGTAAAATTTAAGGTTTAATATTATTATGTCTGGAGAAAAATTTCATACCTTCAAACAACAATCAATTTTAGAATGTAAAAAATTAACTGTTGAATATTCTTCTAAGCCGGCTTTCAAAGCTTTAGATTTTCAAATCCCCAAACATAAAGTAGTAGCACTAATTGGTCCTTCTGGTTGTGGAAAAAGCACTCTTCTAAGATGTTTTAATCGTATGAATGACACTATAAAATCTGCAGAAGTTTTAGGTGACGTTTTTTTCAAAGGAAATAACATTTACAAAAAAAATCTAGATCCAACAGATATCAGGTTTAAAATAGGTATGGTTTTCCAAAAACCAAATCCATTTCCTAAATCTATTTTTGATAATGTTGCTTTTGGTCCAAGAATTAATAATTTAAAAGAAAATTTAGAGCAATTGGTAGAAACATCTTTGCAACGAGCTGATCTTTGGAATGAAGTGAAAGACAGATTAAAAGATAATGCCTTAGAGTTATCAGGAGGACAACAACAAAGATTATGTATTGCAAGAGCTTTAGCAGTAAATCCAGAAGTAATCTTAATGGATGAACCAGCTTCAGCTTTAGATCCCATATCTACACAAAAAATAGAAGATTTAATAAAAATTTTATCTGAAAATGTCACTATTATAATTGTAACTCACAATATGCAACAGGCAGCCCGTGTTTCAGACTACGCAGCTTGTATGATGGCAGATGAAAATAGAATAGGAGAACTGGTAGAATATGGAACTAATAAACAGATATTTGGTAACCCGGTAGACAAAAGAACTGAAGATTATGTTACTGGAAGAATAGGTTAAAATTTTATAAAAATTAAATCATCAAAGGTATATTAAAATGGTACATCAATCAGGAGGAGAAGCATTAAGTCATGAGCTTACTCTTCTTCAGGCTGACTTAATTTTCTTGGGTGGATTAGTTGAAAATGCAATAACCAAATCCTTGAATTCTCTAACATCAAGAAATTTAGATGAAAGCCAAGAAGTAATCATAGAGGATGATCAAATAGACAAGAGAAGGTATGACATAGAAGATCATTGTATGAAAATAATTCGAGAATTTGCTCCCGTAGCTGGTGATTTAAGAAGAGTCTTCTCATCTTTGCTTTGCTCTCAAGAGCTTGAAAGAATGGGAGATTATGCCGTAGGAATTTCACAAATAAGTATAAAAATGGGACCAGGTCCAACGTTTAAAAAATTAGTAGATATACCCAAAATAGCTGATTTATCTATTAATATGATGAAAAAAAGCCTAGAAGCTGTAACAGAAAATGACAGAGAATTATCATTAAAAATAGCTAACTCAGTATTCCCTGATGACGATAAAGTTGATGAATTAAATTCTTCAATTCAAAAGGAAATGATTGATTTAATGTCTAAAGAATCTAAACCTATAGGTATCAGAAATGGCACTTATCTCATATGGATATCTCATAATTTAGAAAGAATAGCAGATAGAGCAACTAACATTGCGGAAAGAGCTATATATCAAGCAGGGTTTGAGCTTTAACTTATCTTCACACAATTAATTTACACTTTTCTATTCTTCTCATAGCTCTGTGTATAGTTCTTGAACTAAGATTATACTCTTTTACTAATACTCTAATAGAACATCCTTCCTTTCGTCTTCTATAAATTTTCATATCTCTTTCTTCGATTTTTTCTTTTTGAATCCATCCAGGTTCATCGTATCTACATCTAGGCAAAGGGCAATTCAAACATGAATCAAATAAACCACATCCCTTATCAACATAATTAGAATATTCAGGCAAAGTATCATTTCTCACTAAATTAAAATTTGTATTCATTTACATAACTCCTAGAAAACTACTCCAGTTAACAAATTAAGAACATTTGTTCTAATAATAGAACGTTTGTTCTAATTATTCAATCAATTTATTTACTGTTTTTCCTTTTCTTGTTGAGAATTATCAACTTATTTATAAAATAAAACCCAAGAGGTAATTATGAATGCTGAAATTATTGCTATTGGATCAGAATTATTATTAGGTCAAATTATTGACAGTAATTCTGCTTGGATAGCTCAAAGACTAGCAGAAAATGGAATTAATTTGTTCTACAAAACTGTTGTAGGTGATAACCCTGAAAGAATGAAAGAAATTATCACAAAAAGTATTGAGAGATCAGAGATAGTAATTACTACTGGAGGCATCGGCCCTACCCAAGATGATTTAACAAGAGAAATGGTAGCATCTTGTACTGAAAGAAACGTCGTACTCCACAAAGAATCACTGGAAGATCTAGAAAAAAGATTCAGGAAAAGAGGTTTCATATTAACTAAAAACAATGAAAAACAAGCTACTATACCTGAAAATGCGATTGTAATAAAAAACCCTAATGGAACCGCTCCTGCTTTTATAGTTGAATACCATAACACATCTATAATTTCTGTCCCTGGAGTGCCTTTTGAAATGAAATGGCTTATAGAAAATGAAATAATCCCTTATCTGAGAAATAAATATGAACTAAAAGAAACAATACACTATCGTGTCTTGAAAGTTTCAGATTTAGGTGAAAGTAACGTGGATCATCTTATAGGTGAAATAATGAAAAACTCCTCAAACCCAACTGTAGGAGTACTCGCCCATCCAGGACAAGTTGACGTAAGGATTACAGCAAAAGCAAAAGATCAAAATTCAGCAATGACTTTAATAAAACCGATCGAGAAAGAGATACGACAATTATTAGGAGACAACATTTTTGGTGTTGACGAAGACACCTTAGAAAATATAGTGGGGAATTTATTAGAAAAATTCAACCTTACCATTTCAACCTGTGAAGATATTTCTGGTGGCACCATATCAAATACATTTCAGGCAACAAATAAAGATTTATTTAATCAAGGTTTAGTTTTAAATGATAAAAATTCACATGAAATAATAAATAAATTCTTAAAAATCGAAACTTCTAATACTTCTCCTCAAGAACTAACTATAACTATGGCAAAATTAGCAAAAACATTATCCGGTTCTGATTTAGGATTAGCATTACATGGAGTGGAAGAAGCAGGAACAAAAACTCAAAATCTAGGAAAAGGTGAAACTTATATTGCAATAGTAGGAAACAAGTTCGAAGAAATAAAACATATTAGATCAGCAGGAAGGGGAATCCCGGATAAAAAAAGAGCATCTATGTATGCCTTAAGCATGGTTAGGCAAATAATAGCCAAACATTTTTCTTAAAAAATAATATCAGTATTTGTTTTTGTATATAAATAATTCATACTAAAATTAAAGAATAGAATTAGGAAATAAAATGAAATCTATAGCAGCAATACAACTAGATCCAAAAAGCAATCTCATAGTAGATGAAATAGACATACCAGACCCAGTTAAAACACAAGTTCAAGTTAAACTAATCTCAAGTGGTATTTGCCATTCTCAACTACATCACATGCATGATTCACAATTACCTAGACCTTTAAGCCTAGGGCACGAAGCTGTAGGAATAGTCACCAAGGTAGGGCCAGATTCTACATATGTTAAAGAAGGAGATCATGTTATTGTGACTTGGGTATCAAGAATTCAAAGAACTGGAAGATATCTACCAACAATAGAAGGAGTTAGTTACAAAGAAAAACCTGTAAATGTGCGTATTGTATTTACCTGGGCCGAAACTATTATATGTGAAGATGAATTCCTTGTGAAAATAGATTCTAAAGACTCTTCTCCAGAATCTTCCATTGTTGGCTGCGCTGTACTCACTGGGGCTGGGGCTGTAAAAAACACTGCCAAAGTACAAGAAGGAGATACGGTTACAGTATTTGGAGCTGGAGGAGTAGGTTTATCTGCTATAGCAATGGCATCAATACTAAAAGCTTCAAAAATTATAGTTGTAGATCTAGATAACGAAAAATTAGAATTCTCAAAAAAATTTGGTGCAACTCATACAGTAAATGCAAAAGAGAATAATGCAGTTGAGGAAATTTTAGATATTTCGAATGGTGGAGTAGATTATGCCTTTGATGCCATAGGAGTAAAAGTAACTATGGAACAAATATTATCTGCAACTAGAGGAGGGGGATCAGGTGCAGAAAACCATGGAGGCATGGCGGTTCTAATAGGAATGCCTGCAACAAATAAGATAGACATCAATCCTGAATTATTTATGTATCATCAAAAAATATACAGAGGAAGCTTAGGCGCAACTTATCCAGAAAAAGATTTTCCCTATTTCTTAGATTTATACAGACAAGGAAAATTCCCTATAGATAAATTAGTAACTACAAGCTTTAAACTGGATGACATAAATGACGCATGCAACAAACTTGATTCAGGACAAATAGCAGGAAGGGCAATAATTAAATACTAATTAAATTTCTTATGTTTTTTAAAAGAAAAATTAGTTAAATTAAATTTAGATTTACCCGTTTCAATCAAATCAGCAGCAACCTCTCCTACAACCGAAGCAAACTTAAACCCGTGTCCCGAACATGGACTAAGTATAAGCACATTATCGTTTCCTCGATAAAAATCAATTAAAAAATCTTGTGAATCCGTGTTGGTATATAAACAAGTTTTTGAATTCTCAACAACTCCTGACGCTTCAAAAAAACTTTCAAAAAGTTGTTGAATATCCTCAATTTCATCATTATTTACATTTCTATTTACATCATTAGGATTTGTTATTACTCCTCCATGATGCCGAGATATCTTAAATCCTTGACCTAAATCAGGTATCGTGTAAAAAGATCTATTTTCTAATCCATATTCCCATGTGGTAACAGGTAACTCTGAAAGAGAAAACCGAGTTTGACCCTTAACATCAATCCAGTGATTCACCTGTCGTTCAATCGACAAATTTACAGAATTCAAATTGACAAGTTCTGTTAACCAGGCGCCCGCTGACACAATTAATTTGTCTGCAAAAAATCTATTTGATTCAGTAATAACTTCAATTCCATTATTTGACGTCTTCCACTCTAAAACAGTTTGATTGAGAATTAGCGTAGCTCCATAATTTCTTGAATATTCAAGATAAGATTCAACACAATCTTCTACTTTTAAAATCCCTCCTTCTTTATCAAAAAAACCAACCATATCTTGATCAGGCCTTAATGCAGGATAGCGATAAACCAATTCATCATGAGAAAGTTGTTCATAATCTAGATCATAGGATTTAGTAACTTCTAAGGGTCCTGTTACTGAATTATTTTCATGGTTAGCAATATAAAGAACACCAGTATTTAAAAATATTTCTCTTTCTGCTTCTTGAGATAATTCATACCATAATTCTTTAGCACGAATTAATAGCGGAACATAATCAATTCCTTCTTTGTAGGCCACTCTAAACACACGAGTATCTCCATGAGTAGAGCCAAATTGATGTGGTGGAGAAAATCTATCTATTCCAATAACATCAACACCTCTCTTGGACAAGTTATATAAGGCTGAGCTTCCCATGGCGCCTAATCCTATAACTATTACTTTCATGTACTCGATGCTATCTGTATATTTTCACACATTATATGAGGGACATTAAAAGAACCATAAACCCAATTGGTATCTCTAGAAATCCAAGACAAGCTTTTCAAGCAATCAAAAACATTTCCTGAAATCATAGTATTCTTTATTCTTCCTAATATTCTACCTTCTTTTACTCTATATCCAAGCAACACATTTCCTTTAAAATCACCTCCTAATTCATTCCCTTGCCCCGCACCCAATAACTGATCTACTATAATGCCATCTTTTAAATCTGAAATTAATTCTTTATATAAATATTTCCCTGGTTTAACATCTATTACAGATGTGGAAGGCGTTGGAGGACTCGAGATACTTCTAGATGCAGAACCTGTTGGTTCTAAATTTAATTTTGATGCAGATTCCAAATTCAATAAATTTCCTGAAACAACACCATTTTCTATCAAAATATTCCTGGATGCAGGAACACCTTCATCATCAAAAGGACGTTCACCTAACGCTCCATTTATAGTCGGATCATCAACTATTGTAATATTTTCATCAAAAATTTTTTGTCCCATTTTTTCTGATATTGGAGAAACGCCTTCAACAATATTCACACCATTAAAACTGGAAATAAGAGGTTCTATAAATGTTGTCACAAACCCTCTGGGAGTAAAAACAATTGGACAATTTTCGTTAGGGGCTTCAGAAATATTTTGAGCATTCTTTAATTGATCATGAAGTGAATTTATAATCTCATCTGAATAGTCCTTAAATTCGCTCCAACCAAAACTTTCCCAAACAAATAACATATCTTCCCCTTTGACAAGGGTTCCTCCTACACCTGCAGAAAATGAATCCCATTCATAAGAAGAATCAAATCCAGATGAATTTAAGATTTCAGTAAATCCTGAAGATTTCGAAATATTCGCTTCTAAAAGCAATGAAGGCCATTCTTTTAGGAGAGTTTCTATAATCTTTTCTCCCATATCTACCATATTATCTAAAGACAGATTCATTTCAGTTTTATTATTTCTTTTATAAAGAAAATTAGATGGAAATGAGTATTCAACATTTTTTCCAAAATCACTTGCATCACAAGCTCTAGTAATCAATGATTCAAGATTCGGATAAGTAGAAGTTGATAATCCTATTTTTCGGTCTTTGATTACCCTTAAAGCCCAACCTTGACCAGAAGTTTTTGATAAAGTTTTTAATCTGTTTGCTTCAAAACCTACTGGTTCTTTCTCTGATACCACAGTAAATATTTCTGACTCATCAGAACGTTTCAAAGAATCTTCTAATATCTTTTTTGTGTCCATAATTAATTACCTGATACTAAACAATTTTGAATCCTTATATGAGGACTGCCATTGGAAACCGGCAAAGGCATTTGGCCACCTTTTCCACATCCTCCTCCTTGATTCATATCGAGATCTTTTCCTATCGAATCAATATTATGCAGTGTAGAAAAAACATTTCCTGATAACATAACTGGCCTTATCATTTCCTCAACTCTACCATTCCTGATCATGTATGATTCTCCAGAAGAAAAAGTAAACATTTCCATACTAGTCATTCCTCCATACCAATTCTTTGCATAAATTCCTTCCTTAATATCTCCAAATATATCGGAAATATCAGAATCTCCATTTTCTATAAGAGTATTAGTCATCCTAACAATAGGAGGAAAGTTATAACCTATTGACCTAGCATTACCTGTAGGTTTTTCTTTCATAATTGCTGCAGTTTCCCTAGAATGTAATCTCCCTACTAAAACACCCTCCCTTATTAAATCAGTCTTAGAAGATGGAGTGCCTTCATCATCATAGCTAAAACTACCTCTTAAATTAGGAATTTGCGCGCCATCAACTATGTTTAAATTCTTAGGACCGAAAGTTTTACCCAAAACCATCATTTCTTTCAATTGATCATTTTCATAAACGTGATCAGCTTCAGATAAGTGCCCAAATGCTTCATGAACAAAAACTCCAGCCAAAATTGGATCTAATACTACAGTTTTTTCTCCACCAGATACAGGTTTTGAAGCTAATTGATTCTTTGCTTTATTAACAGTATCTTTAATTTCATTATCCAATCCCTGAATAACACTATAATCTCCAAGGCTACCAATACTGAATCCTGACTGTTGAACATCTCCTCCATTTCTCGCTTGAACAGAAGCTCTAAAAACAACATGATGAGAATCTTGAATCAACTCAGTGCCATATGAATTGACTAGAAATATTTTGCGTATTGAATCTCCATAAATCAGATCTGAGCTCTGAATACCCTCTGAACTCCAAATTAAATCATTATAATGTCTAAGAAGATGAATTTTTTCCGAAATTTTAATCTCAGAAGCACTTTGGGAGAAAGATGAAACAATTTTATCTTTTACAGGCTTAACTTCAGCCAAGGGAACAAAATTTTTACGGCTAGCTCTCTTTGCCTGCATCACAGCAGACTTCACATTATCCTTCAAATTGTTCAAATTATTAAAACAAACAAAACCCCATCCTCCTTTTACTAAAGCTCTTACGTTTCCACCCAATCCTTGATTTTGAATTAAATTGTCCAGTTTTTTAGCTTTAAAATTAATTCTAGTCGAATCAGTTTCTTCAACTCTTATCTCAAGAAAATCTGCTTCTGATGATGAACATGCATCTAAAATTTGATTTTTTATTTTTTCTTCATTCATTTTTTATTTTTTCTAGTTAAAATTAAATTTAATAATTTATCTAAACTTCTAAAAACATGTCTAAGATAAACAATAAATATAAATCTACTATAAACAGTTTACTTTCTCTAACAGATTTTGAAAGGGAAAAAAATATACCTAATTCAAAAATTTTCCATTTAAAAAGAATAAAAAATGCTCTTGAATTATTAGGGAATCCACAAAACACACCAAAATTTACAATTCATATAGCAGGCACAAATGGAAAAGGAAGCATATCTTCATTAATTCATTCTGCATTAACTAAAAATGGCCTTAAATGTGGACTATACACATCTCCTCATCTTCATAATTTTAGAGAACGAATCAAAGTAGGAAATAATCTAATAAGTATGACTGATTTTTGTAATATTTATGAAAAAATTACAAAAACCACTTCATCATTTTTTAAAAATTCAAACCTTGGAACTCTAACAGTCTTCGAAACATTAACCATCATGGGAGCAATCCATTTTAAAAATAGTATGGTTGAAGTACAAATCATAGAAACAGGACTAGGGGGAACGTTTGATTCAACAAACATTTTCAACTCAAATATCTCAATTTTAACTCCAATCAGCTTAGATCATACAAAAATATTAGGAGAAACACTTGAAAAAATCACTCGAGATAAAGTAGGAATTATAAAAAATAACAGTATAGTAATTTCTTCTAAACAAAAACCAAAAATTCTTAAAATCATAAAAGAAAAAGCCCTAGAAAAAAAATCAACTTTTATAGATGTTGAAGAAAATTTAAAAAACTTTAATCAAAAATATCAATCAAGTAAATTACACATAAAACTGAGCACTTCATCTGATTCTTACAAAATTAAACATCCACTTATAGGGATAAATCAATTAATTAATGTTTCTACAGCAATAACTTGCCTAGAAAATTTCAACTTAATAAAACTTGATAAAAAAAATACCATCACAGGACTAGAAGGTGTGAAATGGCCTTGTAGAGGAGAAATAATAAAAAAAGATGAAAAATTATTTTTAATTGATGGAGCCCACAATCCATCAGCATGCAGAGATCTAGTAAAAACAATAAATTCTTTTTTCAAAGAAAAAAAAATATTACTTATATTCGGGTGCAACTCAGATCATCATGAAATAGAAAACATAAGAACTCTTTCTCAATTAACTGAAAATATAATTTTAACTCAATCAAGGCATCCGAAATCAATTAATACAAATTCTTTAAAAAAAATCCTTCCTTTTGATAACATAGTTGAATCTCAAATAACAAAATCAGTAGAAGAATCTTTTATTTATTCTATGAAAAATAAAAATAACGACTTAACTGTAGTTACTGGATCATTATTCGTAGCAGCAGAATTTAGAGAATTATTATTAGATATAGAACCAGAAATTTATGAAACAAATGAATTATAAAAACAGAAGAGTGGTAGTTACTGGAATGGGAGCAATAACATGTTTGTCTTCATCAGTAGATACTCTTTGGAATAATTTAATAAATGGAGAATCTGGCATAGATTTTCTCAAATCCGTAGAAACAGAAAATTATTCTTGTAAAATTGGAGGAGAAATCAAAAATTTCTCCCCAGAAGATTATGTTGGAAAAAAAGAATCAAGGCGTCTCGCAAGATTTTCACAATTAGCAGTAGCTGCTAGCAAGAACGCCTTAGAAGACTCTCAAGTTGATATAGATAAAGAAGATAGTTACAGAATTGGAGTTTTGATAGGTTGTGGTTCTGGAGGGCTTCCTGAAACCGAAAAACAATCCCGCATACTATTCCAAAGAGGAGGAAATCCAATTAGTCCATTATATGTCCCTATGATGTTGCCCAACATGGCTGCAGCAAATATCAGTAGAATTTTTCAACTCAAAGGGTACTCAAATACTTGCATTACCGCTTGTGCAGCTGGAACCCAAGCAATAGGAGAAGCTTACGAAGTAATTAAAAGAGGCACAGCAGATATTATGGTTTCTGGGGGAACTGAAGCTCCTTTCTGTCAGATAAGCTTGGGAGGATTTTGCAACATGCATGCACTAACAAGTCAGAATGAGATACCTCAAAATGCCAGCAAGCCTTTTGATGCAAAGAGAGATGGTTTTGTGCCTTCAGAAGGATCAGGAATATTAATATTAGAAGAATATGAACATGCTTTAAATAGAAACGCTAATATTCTATGTGAAATAAAAGGTTGGGGGGTTACATCTGACGCATTTCATCTAGTACAACCGGAAAAAGAAGGGTTAGGGGCTTCTAAATGTATGATCTTCGCATTAGAAAATGCTGGATTGAATATTGAGGACATAGATTATATAAATGCCCATGGAACATCAACACCTGCAAACGACTACGCTGAAACTTTGGCTATAAAAAAAGTTTTTGGAGAAAAAGCATATAAAATACCGATAAGTTCTACTAAATCTATGATGGGGCATTCATCAGGCGCTGCTGGAGCAATTGAAGCGATAGCATGCATAAAATCTATCCAAGAAAATAAAATTCATCCAACAATAAACAATAATAACCCAGATCCTTTATGTGACTTAGACTATACACCAAATAAATCACGTTCAATAAACATCAAAAATGTTTTATCAAACAGTTTTGGTTTTGGTGGCCAAAATGCTTGTCTAATTCTTCAAGATTGTAATTAATTTTGCCCTCTCGACTAACTCTCTTATAGATTATATAGTCAAATATACCTAACAAAAATTAATTATTTTATTAGCATCAACAAGAGTAGGTTAATATTGTTTGTTCACCTTCATAATCATTCTGAATATAGTCTTATAGACGGAAGTAGTGGAATAGAGGAAATGGTTATACGATCTAAGGAACTAGGAATGAATGCTTTGGCTCTAACTGATCATGGAAACATGTTTGGAGCCATAGAATTTTATAAGTCCTGCATAAAACATCAAATAAAACCTATTGTTGGCTGTGAATTATATGTTGCTCCAAAATCCCTACTTGAAAAAAATCCTAATCTTCCTTATTACCACCTAACTGTTCTTTCAAAAAATTTTGTAGGGTATAAAAATTTAATCCAAATGGTTACAGTAGGAAACCTTGAAGGCTTCTATCACAGACCAAGAGTTGATAAAGCTCTACTAGAGAAACACAAAGAGGGCTTAATTATTTTATCTGGTTGTCCTTCTTCCGAATTATCTAAACTTATACTCAATAAAAACCAAAAAGGAATCGAAGAATATCTTTCTTGGTCCCGCAGGGTATTTAAGGATAATTTCTACTTAGAATTAATGTGGCATGATAAGGTGCCCAATCAAGAATTAATAAATGAAAATTTAGTTAAATTATCTGAAGAATTTAATATCCCATTGGTTGCCACAAATGATAATCACTACATATTAAGCCAAGATGCCAAAGCTGAAGATTTATTGAAAAATATCAAAAATAACTTCAGAAAAGACTTGCTTGAAGATCACACATATTACATCAAAAGTCCAGAGGAAATGAGTACATTGTGGAAAGATCATCCAGAAGCAATATCTAATACTCAAAAAATTGCAGACTCGTGTGAGTTAAAATTAGATTTTAATATTACTAGAATTCCTCATTTTGAAACACCTAATTCAAAAACTGCTGAAAAATATTTAACTGAAATTTGTTTAAAAGGTTTCAGGGAAAAATTCCCAAACAAGCCTGACGAATTCAAAGAAAGGCTTGAATATGAATTAAACGTTATCAACACTTTAAATTTTGCTGACTATTTTTTGGTTGTGTGGGATATTTTTAAATTTGTAAAAAAAGAAAAAATTCTTACTTCACTTAGAGGAAGTGCATCTGCAAGTTTAGTTCTTTATTGTTTAGATATAACTAACATAGACCCTATTAAATCAGGTCTTGTATTTGAAAGATTTCTAAATATTGAAAGAAAAGAAATGCCTGATATTGATATTGATTTCCAAGATGATAAGAGAAAAGAAGTAATAAATTACTGTATAAAAAAATATGGAAGAGATCATATAGCTCAAATAATTTCCTTCAGCAGGTTACATGCTAGAGGAGCCACTAGAGGAGCTGGAAGAGTAATGGGGAAATCACTCCAGGAAGTAGAAAAAGTGGCTGAATTAATCCCTACTAGAGATCCTTATGAACCAACTAAGCCAATGACTTTAGATAGAGCTCTTGAGTTAGTTCCTGATTTGAAAGCCATGTACGATGAAATCACGAATGTTTCTGAATTAGTCAATGCCGCTAAAACAGTTGAAAAAAGAGTTAGTAATATTCAAACTCATGCGGCAGGAGTAATTATCTCAAAAGAACCCTTGAAAGGTCTCGTGCCTCTTCTACAGGCCCCTAAAGATCCCGAGTTACCTCCATTAACTCAATATGAAATGGGACCATTAGCTGACTTAGGATTATTAAAAATAGATTTCTTGGGATTAACAAACCTAACTATTCTAGATAAAACAATCAAAATGATAAATCAAAGGCATAACCTTCAATTAAGCCTTGAAACAATCCCATTAGATAATAAAAATACTTTTGATTTACTCAGCTCAGGAAATACTTTGGGAGTGTTTCAACTTGAAAGTGACGGAATGAAACGTAATATTAAAGAATTAAAACCTTCATCTATATCAGATATTTCAGCGATGATAGCTTTATATAGACCAGGCCCCATGGAACATATTTCTACTTTTATAGAAGCAAAGCACGGAAGAATTCCTATAAAATATCCTCATCCTAGTTTAGAAAATTTACTAAAAGAAACCTACGGAATAATAGTTTACCAAGATCAAGTTCTTCTCATTTCACAAGCAATTGCTGGGTATTCTTTAGGGGATGCAGATAAATTCAGAAAAGCAATGGGAAAGAAAATTCCAGAAGTAATGAGAGCAGAAAAAGACAAATTTATTAATGGAACAAAAAACAATGAATTTCCCGAAAAACTTGGAACCAAAGTATTCGAACTTATAGAACCTTTTGCAGGATATGCCTTCAACAAAGCACACAGTATGAGTTATGCAATGATTGCCTATTGGACAGCTTATTTCAAAGCGAATTATCCTCATGAATTTATGACAATATTGTTAGATTCTGTGTCAGGGAACAAAAAGAAAATTGGAATTATCGTTAGAGAATGCGAAAAAACAGGAATCCATGTAAAGGGGCCAAGCTTAAATTATAGTAAAACTAACTTCTTCCCTGAGTTTGAATCCGACGGAACTAAAATTATTAGATTTGGATTAGGGTCAATTAAAAATGTTGGAAAAACATCTGTAGAACCTATAATTAAAAACATAGATAAAGATGGGCCATTTAAAAATTTAGAAGATTTTATTCAGAGAATTGATTTTCCTATAAATAAATCTACATTAGAAAGCCTAATAAAAACTGGAGCTTTCGATGAATTTTCTATTAGAGAATCATTATTATCCAACTTAGAAAGAATTATCACTTTGATAAACCAACAAAGATCACTAAATTTAGCTGGACAATCTCATATGTTTGATCTATTTGGGGAATCTGTCGCAAAACCTATTCCATTAATTGATACAAATTCTGAAGAAATTATCAATGAACAAGAAAGATCATTTTGGGAAAGGGAATTATTAGGAATAACAATCAGTCAAAATGATTTCCAAAAAAAGATTTTAGAGCAAACTGATAATTCCATTGTTTATTCTGATCAGATTTCTAATGCTAAACATGGTAATTCAGTAAAATTAATTGGTCAGGTGATAAACGTTGAATCTAGAAAAACTCGACGAGGAGATATATTTTTCATTATAGAAATAGGATTACTAGATTCCAGCATAGAGGTAATTGTCTGGCCAAATAATTTAGACTCTTCACGTTTTTTATGGGAAAAAGGAAAATTTATTTCTATGAACGGTACAACTAGAATCAATAATGGAATAATTTCTGTTGTTTTTCAGTCAGGAGAAGAGTTTTTGGTAAATAAAGAAAACACTAATAATCTAAACAATAATATAGATACAAATTCAAGAAATGGAAGTATTTCAAATAGTCACATTGATTCTAGAGAAAACAAATTAGATAATTCAGCTAAATTTTCCAATTCAAAATACAATTCAAATAACAATTCAGATAACAATTCAGATAACAATTCAAATAAATTCATAATTTCTATAGAAGAAACAGGAAATCCAATAGAGGATAGATATAGATTTGAGGATTTAATTAAATTATTACTTGAACATAAGGGCTATAATCCTGTGCTTTTGAAAGTTTTATCAGGAAATGAAGAAGTTACCCTAGAGTTACCTTTTGCAAACATAGAGATTAATCCAGAATTAGAAAAAAAAATTGTCCAGATTACAGGAGAAAACAGCTATTCAATTATTGAAGAATCTTCATAATTCTTCTCTAAATTAATTAATTTTTCTTTTAAACTAATACCTTGCAAAGAATTATAACCACAGAGATTACCATTCTCCCCAATTACACGATGACATGGAATAAAAATAGGTACAGGATTTACCTTTAAAGCACTTCCTACTGCCCTATAAGAAAAAGGTTTCCCATTAATCTTCTGACTAATCCATTTATATGATTGCAATTGTCCAAATTTTATTTTTCTACACACTTTCCAAACTTTTTTTTGAAAATCAGTTCCTACTTGCAGATCTAATGATATCTTCTCTAATTCAACATCTTCACCATTAAAATAAGATTTTAATATTCTTTTATAAGAAAATGTTTTATCTTCATCTTTTATCAACTTATAACCAAATTCATTAATCTTGATTAAAGAATCTTCTAGTTTTTTTTCTGGAGTTGATGAAATCACAACTCCTGTGTCAGAAACGACTAAAGCGATAAAACCAAAATTAGAGGAAATAAAATCATAATAATAATTCTTTCTCAAATTTAACCTCAATATTAAAATCTTATTTTAATGATTTAATGTTATCTTAGATTCTTTTATAATTCATATTTATAAGGGAAACCAAAAAGTTAGTTATACTTAAAATTATGATAAAAAAATGGCCTGAAATAATTATGTACTCTAGACCTCTATGCAGTGATTGTATAAGAAGTAAAAATTTTCTTGAAAATAACCAAATTCCTTTCAAAGAAATAAACATTTTAGAAAAAGCTTCCTCAATAGAAGAAATGAAAAAAATTAATAAAGGTAGAGAAAGCGTTCCAACAATAATTATCAACAATAATACTGTAATAATAGAACCTACTGACTATGATCTCATGAAAGCAATAACAAAAGAATTAGACATTACTGAAACAAAATAATTGAAAATCTCATTTTTTTTACCACATTTGAAAATTGGAGGGGTTGAAAGAAGTTTTTTCATCCTTGCGAAAACTCTCGAGAAAAGAGGTCATTCTGTAAATATTATAACTTTAGGAAAATCATCACATATTAAAGATTCGTCTTTTTCAGTCCCCATTGTTAATTTAACAAAAAACAAAGTATCTACATCGATATTTTCTTTAGTCGATTATCTATCAAAAAATAATATAGATATAGTTATTTCAGCTCAATATTATGCAAACATTGGAATTTTAATAGCACAAAAATTTTTAAGTCAAAAACCAAAAATTATCATAACTGAAAGGACTCATTTAAATGAGTCTTTAAAAGAATTAAATATTTTAAAAAGAAGTTTCTTAAAATTCTTAATAAGATTTTTATATAAAAATGCAAATGATATTGTAGGGAATTCTAAGTCAGTCTGTGAAAGTATACTTTCCTCGACAAAAATAAATAGTGAAGATGTGAAATTAATATTAAACCCAACATTTGTTCCAGAAATTCTAAAGAAAGCTGAAAAGCCTATAAAAGATGATTGGGTTCAAAACTCCAAAGAACCAATAATTTTAACTGTTGGAAGATTGTCTTCACAAAAAAACATCTCTCTTTTGATTGATTCTTTTGTTGAATTACTTAATTTAAAAAAATGCAAATTATTGATTATTGGAGATGGTCCAGAAAGAAACAAATTAGAATCAAAAGTCAATTTAATGAATTTATCTGGAAAAATTAAATTTCTTGGTTTTTCATCTAACCCATATAAATATTTCAAATATTGTAGCGTATTTACACTTACATCAAAATTTGAAGGGCTACCCAATGTTCTAATTGAATCTCAAGCCTTAGGCCTGCCCATTGTCACTACTGATAGCCCTGGCGGAAGCAGAGAGGTTGTGTCTGATGGAAAATCAGGATTGTTAGTAAAAAATATTAATAAAAAAGAAATAGCAAAAAACATATTCGAATTAATAAAAAACAATGATTTAAGAATTAAATTAATTAAAGAAGGAAAAAAGTCCGCAAAGAGATTTACACCTGATATATGTGCAGACAATTTTGAATCATTATTTTAAATATTTGAATTTCCCTTTTAAATTACTCTAGTTTACTCAACAAGTCATTACAATGAGATAGTGAATCTTCTTTTTCATAACCTTGACATAAAACTATAAAATTCCCAAAAACTACAAATTCACCATATTTGGGAGAAGTACAAGATCCTATATCATGAGACCAATTATCTTTAGTACCTTTTTCACCTCCTCCACACATTCTTCTATCTTTTAATCCTACGTCCCAACTAGCATCTTCCTTCTTCAATTTAGCATCAGGACCAGAACTTTCTTCAGCCATTGGAATTCCTAAAATTTTAGCATCCTCATGAGTTTCATAAAATCGTACTTCAAATTCTATTTTATTATGAAATCCCCAGTGCGCAGCAGTTGCTCCTTCTAAGCCTTCTACTTTATAGTTTCGACTTTTCTTAAATCCTACTGCTTTTAAATCATCTAATGTGTAAATTTTATCTTTAGGGGTGATTTTTTGAATGAAATCTTCAGAAGAATCTTTAGCACATCCAGTGACTCCAGTTAGAAACAATAATATCCAAAGACTAATAATATAGTTAGAAATCTTAATACTAGTATGCATATTCTTTTTTAATAATTGTAAGTAGATTTTACATTTTAACTAAATTTTTAATTTAATTCCTATTGGGCAATGATCGGAACCTAAAATTTCAGGGAGAATAAAAGCACTCTTCAATTTATCTCTTAATATTTGAGAAACACAAAAATAATCTATTCTCCATCCAATATTCTTTTTTCTAGCTTCAAACATATAGCTCCACCAAGTATAATTTCCTGGTTCTTTTTCAAATTCTCTAAAAGTGTCTACAAATCCTTCTTCTAAAAATCTGTCAAAGCCAAATCTTTCTTCATCAGTAAAACCAGCATTCCTTTTGTTACTTTTTGGATTAGCTAAATCAATCTCTGTATGTGCAACATTTAAATCACCACAAAAAATCACAGGTTTAATTTTTTCAATTTTTTTCAAATAATTCAGAAAATCTACATCCCATTCCTTTGTTCTGTAATCCAATCTTGTTAAACCTCTTTGAGCATTTGGCGTATAAACATTTACTAGAAAAAAATCAGGGTAATCCAATGTAATCAATCTGCCTTCGTTATCATGCTTTTGAATATCCATGCCCAAATAAAAATTAGATGGATTTATTTTGGATAATATTAGAGTTCCTGAATATCCTTTTTTTTCAGCACTATTCCAAAACTGATTAAACCCATCAAGTTCCAGTTCTACTTGCTCTTGATTAGCTTTTGTTTCCTGAAAACATAGTATGTCTGCATCAGAAGATTTTATAAAATCTAGTAGCCCTTTTTTCAAACAAGCTCTAATTCCATTTACATTCCAAGAAATTATTTTCATATTGCTAAGGTATTATGATTTATACATAAACTATATAATAGATTATTAAATTATATATTCATGGGAAAGAAGAAAACATGTCTAACCCCAAATTAGTCTGGATAGATCTAGAAATGACTGGATTAGGAGATAATCATGTCATTTTGGAAATTGCTTCTTTAGTAACAGATCATCATTTAGAAATATTAGCAGAAGGTCCAAATTTAGCTATAAAAAGGCCAATTTCACAAATAAATGCTATCCCAATCGAAGCTTGGTCTAAAAACCAACATACTTCTTCAGGATTATTGGATAGAGTAGAGAAATCTGAAACTAATATTATTGAAGCAGAAACCATGACTCTTAATTTCTTAAATAATTGGACTGAAAAAAAAATATCTCCACTTTGTGGAAATTCAATTTGGGTTGATAGGAAATTTTTAAGAAAAGAAATGCCAAGACTAGAATCTTTTCTTCATTACAGAATGATTGATGTTTCTACCATCAAAGAACTAATGAAAAGATGGTATCCAGATATAGAGTTACCTAGAAAAAGTAAAACTCACCTAGCCCTAGATGACATTAGAGAAAGCGTAAGCGAATTAAAGTGGTACAGAGACAATATATTCAAAGAATCTATATTTACTTAATTCCATTTAAATCGGTAATGGCATATGACTTAAACTATTTCTAGACTTATTTTTTTGACTTTTTGACTTCCCATTAGAATGTATCTTATTTTGGATTTGAAGTTTCTCTCCAAAAGAATTATTCCTTTTTTGCCTAGAAAATAAAGGTCTTTCTTGAGACACATTATCGAATTTTTCTGAATACCAAGTATCAAATCCAATTTCAGATGAAATAAGATTTAATAATGTTACAGAACCACCTCTTGGTTCATAAACTCCAGTTTCCCATTCACTAATTGTCTGTTGTCTAACACCTAATTCTTGTGAAAATTCAACTTGTGATTTTCCCAAAAATTTTCTTAAATTTTTTATAGTGTGCATATTCCAATTCATAGCACGAACATTTTTAATAACCATGAATGAAATAATATTTAAATTAATAAGTGATTTTCAATAAATTTTAATCTCTTTTTTGATTATTTTTGCTTTATAGATTCATTTTATCTTTAAAAATATCAGTATCTTTTACTGGTCCTACTATAGATAACACAAAATTATCTGGTTTAAAAATATCTTCAAGAACGAAACTTATTTCTTCTAATGTTACAGAATCTACCAAATCAGATATTTCTTCATATGTTTGAATTTTTTTCTTTATAAGTTGTTGAAATCCCAAAAAACTAGCTATTGATCTAGAATCTTCTAACCTCATACTCAGTCTTCCTTTCATTAATTCTTTAGCTTCTTGGATTTCTTTTACTTCAAGATTTCTTTTTATCTTAACTAGTTCATTGCAGATAACATCTACTGCCTCAACAGCATCATCTTTATTAACCCCTGAATCAATGCCAAACAATCCACAATCAGAAAAATGAATATTGAAAGAACTTATTGAATAAGCTAAGCCTCTTTTTTCTCTAACTTCTTCAAATAAACGACTACTCATACTTTCACCTAAAATTACAGATAACAAGTCTAAAGCATACTTATTTTGATGATGTATAGAATAACCTTTTAATAAAAAAGAAAGATTTATTTGTGAAATATCACGAAATTCTGAACTTACAATGGGGCCTTTATTGGGGAAAACTACAGGAAAAGGAGCTTTAGCTTGGCCAGATCTAAAATTACTAAAAGCATTCTCTGCACAAAAATTAATTCTATCAATATCAATATTTCCAGTAATTACCAAAACCGCATTAGTAGCAACATATTGATTTGAGAAGTATTGAACTAGATCCTCTTTACCAATTGCAGATAAAGATTTAACAGAACCACCAATATCTCTTCCCATAGGTTGTTCAGGCCAAATTAAGGTTTCAGCATTTAGAGAACTCTTAGAGTCTGGAGAATCATTACTGGCATTTATTTCTTCAAACACCACTTTTTTTTCTAAATCTATATCACTTTGACGAAGAAGAGGCTGAGTAACCATTTCAGCTAAAATTTTTATTCCATCTTCAACAAAATCTGAAGGAATTTTACACCAATACCCTGTCATTTCTTTATCGGTAAAAGCATTTAATATTCCCCCTTTTGACTCTATTACTCTTGAAATATCACTAGGAGTAGTATGATTCTTAGTTCCTTTAAACAAAACATGTTCAAAAAGATGTGAAGCTCCCCAAAGTTTTTTATTTTCATATCTAGAGCCAGTACCAATAAACAACATTACGCTAGCCGTACGTGTATTCTTAAGACGTAGTGTGATTAAATCAACTCCTGAAGATAATTTATTTGAATAAAAATTCTCCAATGAACTCCTTAAGTTAAAATAAAAGTAAATTTATAGATTTCATAAAGTGTAGTAAAAAAGTAACCTTTAGTTAATAAAATATTTTTTAATTGATGTTTAACTTACCCTTATTAAGACAACTCTCAGAAAAAAGAATTATAAATATAACATTAATATTTATTATATTTTTTCTATCCTTAGGATTAAGATTATATGGCCTAAATTGGGATAATGGGTATCTTTTTCATCCTGATGAAAGACAATTATTAATGCTATCTCATGAGATGCATTTCCCGAAATGGACTGAATTAAGCTATCTTACCAATCCTAATATAAGCCCACTAAACCCCAATTGGTTTAATTACGGAACACTACCTTTATATATATTAGAGTTAACAAATTATCTTTTTAGCCCTTTCACTAATCCCGACGTTTACGAATTAAGGTTCCAAGGAAGAATAATTTCTGCTTTATTTGACTCTGCTACGGTTACTTTAATTTCAATATTGGCATTAAGGTATTTTGGAAGAAAAACAGGAGTTTTCGCCAGTTTTTTTTCAGCATTCTGTGTAATTCAATTACAACATTCTCATTTTTTCGTTGTAGACACAATCCTCACATTCATAATAGTTGCATTAGTATTTTTATGTGTAAAAATTTCTAAAACTTGCACTTTAAAAGATTCTATATTTGCAGGTATTTTATTAGCTGCTGCTTTGGCTACCAAAATTAGCAGTCTGCCTATTTCGATTTTAATATTTTTATCTTATTTGCTGTATGCCATATTCCCTAATAAAGATGATGTATTTAACAAGTTTTCAATTAACATTTTAACCATTAGAAAAGCATTAATTGGAATTTCTATTTGCGCATTAACAAGCCTTGTCTTCTTCTTTTTATTTTCTCCATATTCAATAATTGATTTTCCAAAATTTTTAGAAGATAACATTACTCAATCAAAAATGGTTAGAGGAACAAGTGATCTTCCCTATACAAGACAATATATAGATACCATTCCATACATTTATAATTTAAAACAAATTTTCACAACAAGTTTAGGTGTTATTGTTTCAATCCTTGGATTAATAGGATTAATAATTACCTTGATAAAAATCCGTCTTCCATTTCCTAAAATTCACATAATATTCATATTCTGGATCTTTTTATATTTCTTAATTTTCGGACAATTTCAAGTTAAATTCTCCAGATACATGTTGCCTATAATTCCTTTCATAATTATTTATTCTTCTATTGGACTCGTATATATATATGAACAGTTAATAAAAAAATATTCTCGATTATCTATACCTATAATTTCATTCATTTTATTACTGTCATTGCATTACCCTTTATCATTTTTAAATATTTATTCTCAGGATCATACTGCAGTTAAAGCAAGCGAATTTTTGAACATTAATGCAAAGCCAAATAGTTTAATATTAAAAGAACACTGGGATGAAAGTTTACCCAATCTAAATAAATTTAAAATAAATGAGCTTCCTCTTTATAACTTTGATTCAACAAAAAAAAGTTTGAATTTTTCTACTCTTTTATCTGAATCGGATTATCTTGTGATCTTTAGCAATAGATTGTATGGAACAATTCCCCGTTTACCCGAAAGATATCCTTTCACATCAAATTATTATGAAAAATTATTTGATGGATCACTTGGATATAACTTAATACATCAAGAAAAAAATGAGCCTAAATTATTCGGAATAAAATACACTAATGATAACTTTTTTAGGATCCCAATTAATCCTCCGAAAATATTTTCAGAACCAAATAATTCAAATTTGTTCGATATTAACTTGGGCTGGCATGATGAGAGTTTTTCTGTCTATGACCATCCAACTATACTAATTTTTCAAAACTCTCAAAAGATGTCATCAGAAGAATTGTTTTCTATCCTAAATCAACCTATAAAATCTTCTAAATTACTTATGAAGCCTGATCAAATTGATGAGCAATATTCTGGACAAGATAGAAATAAAATTATCTTCTTAAGTGAATTTAACCAAATATCATTAATAGTAATTTGGTATTTTTTTGCACAATTGTTAAGCATTTCTGTAATTCCAATTATTATTTATTCTTTTAGATCTCTGTCTGATAGAGGTTATATATTAAGTAAACCTTTAGGACTTTTAATAAACGCATTTTTAATATGGTTTATGACAAGTTTAAATATATTAAATTTTTCTAAATCATCAATATATTTATGCCTAATAATTGTTATTTTCTTCTCATTAATAATGCTATTAAAACAAAAAGACATGTTATTAAAATTCTTAAAAGATAAATGGAAATTAATTCTAACTTTTGAATTATTACTTTTAATTTCTTTTTCTCTTTTCTTGATAATCAGATCTTTGAATCCTGATTTATGGCATCCATACAGAGGTGGCGAAAAACCAATGGATTTTGCATACTTAAATGCAATAATAAGATCAACTAAAATGCCTCCATTTGATCCATGGTTTTCATCTGGTTATCTTAACTATTATTACTTTGGTCATTTCCTTATTGCATATTTAACTAAAGCTACAGGAATTGAACCTTCAATAGCTTACAATCTAGCTATACCCTTGCTATTCAGTTTTTCTGTAATAGCTGTAGTTTCATTAATTTGGAATTTAAAACCATATTCAAAGGTGATATTCGGAAAATCTTCTTCTAAAATACTTCCACTTATTTCCATGTTTTCAGTATTAAGTGTCTTATTGATTGGAAACCTTGAATCTTTATTCCAAATAATTTTAAAGATTAAAAATTATCTTGTTCATAAAATCTCTTTTGGATCTTTTGATTATTGGGCTGCATCTAGAATGATGCCATCAGGATCAGAGGGACATGAAATAACAGAATTTCCATTCTTCACTTTTTTATTTGCAGACCTTCATGCACATTTGATTGTAATTCCATTTATGTTGGTAAGCCTTTCAGTATTTTTAGCAATCATCACTTTTAAAAAGAATTATCCAAAATTTAATTTGTTAATCTTATATGGAATTTGCTCAATAATTATAGGTTCCATATGGACTATAAATACTTGGAATATCCCCACACAAATAATTCTACTTTCAGGGGTACTTTTATTTGCAGATTTAAAAAATGAATCAAGATTCAATCTAAAAAAAAGTGTACCCGCTATATTAAAAACTATTTTGATAACATCATTTTCTTTCATTCTTTTTCTTCCTTTTCATTTAAACTTCCTTTCGCCTACCATTGGCGTACAATTAAGTGATTTTCAATCCCCTCTACCTAATTTTATTTCTATATTTTCGATTCCTTTATTTATATTTATTATTTGGATCTTATATCCTAAAAAAACACAGAATTATTCTTTAACGAAAACACCTATACTTCTTCTGATGATTCTGTTGCTTGTTTCAATAGGAATATTAATTATCTCTACAAAGTATTTAACTTTTATTTTTATACTATTTTTAATTCTATTTTGGATACATTCTTTAAAATATCTTAGAAGAAAATATAAAAACCCTTCTCTCTCCCCAATATTATTTTTTTGGTATTTGGGTTTCATAGGATTACTAATTCTTGCAGGAACAGAAATAATTACAATAAAAGAAGACATTGGAAGAATGAATACAGTGTTTAAATTTTATCTTCAAGCATGGATTCTAATTAATATCAGTGGTTCGTTTTTCTTAGGCATTATACTTTCCTTAAAGTCAGAAAATAAAAATCAAAAAATATTTAAGGTATTTTTCTTAACTACACTCGTTTTTTTAACAGTTAGTTGCTTCTTGTATACAATTTTAGGAACTCATTCGAGGATCAAAGATAGATTCTCTTCAGCTCCACTTAATTTAAATGGCGCATTATTTATGCAAAAAGCAAATTACAAAGATCCTTTAGGAAATATTAACTTTGAATATGATTATCTCGCCATAAAATGGTTAAATTTAAATTTAAAAGGTTCTCCAATAATTTCTGAAGGAAACACTCCCTTATATAGATGGGGAAACAGAATATCAGTATACACAGGTTTACCCACAATCATAGGCTGGGACTGGCATCAAACTCAACAACGAAAGAATCATGAAAAAGAAATTCAAATTCGTAAAAATGACTTAAAGCTAATATATAGTTCATCTGATTTAAAAACTTCTTTAAATTTATTATCCAAATATAACGTTGAATATATTTATGTGGGTAAATTAGAAAAACTTTATTATCCTAAAGAAGGAATAGAAAAATTTGAATCTTTAAAATCAATTTATACAAATGACGAAGTAGCTATATTCAAAGTTCCAAAATCTATGGAGTAAAATTTAGATGAGATTTAATACAGTATTTTTTGACTTTTATAATACATTAGCTACTTTCTATCCTCCTAAAGAGAAAATTCAGAAATTATCAGCTGAAAAATTCGGGCTAGATGTAACCAAAGAGGGAATTACAAAAGGTTACTTAAAAGCAGATGAATGGATGTCAAAAGAAATAGCCAAACAACCTATTAAAAAATTAACACCTGATGAGAAATTATCTTTTTTTTCTTACTACGAATCTTTAATACTAAGTGAAGATTATCCAAGTCTAGATAAAAATTTAACATCAAAAATTTGGGAAAATGTCTATGCTTACCCGACAAAATTTAAATTGTTTGATGATGTTAAAAATTGTTTTATCCAATTAAAATATAAAAAAATTCAAATAGGAATATTATCTAATATTGAAATAAATTCTTCAGAATTATTATCATCATTAAATTTAAATCACTTAGTAGATTTTATGGTCACGTCTTCAGAAGTTGGAAAAACAAAACCTGCTCCTGAAATATTCATTAAAGCCCTCAATTTAGGAAAAACAATCCCTGAAAAAACAGTACATATAGGAGATCAAATAGAATCAGATGTATATGGGGCAAAAAACGTAGGAATAGAAGCAATACTCATAGATAGACAGAATTTATACACAAATTACAAAGAATCATTAAAAATTAACAAATTAGATAATTTAATAAATGTTCTTTCAAATATTTAAAGAGAATGAATTAATCTAGATTTTAGATCTAATAGCTTTTTAAAAATTTTATTCATATTTATTATAAATTTAAGATCGAATGATTTATCTTCAATCTTTATATGTGAGTATCCTATATGAACATCTTGATCTAATATTTCTCTAATAATATTTTTTATAGAACCAAGAGGATAGTTAAACCTTAACGAAAACAAAGTTCCATCTTTTTTGACTGAGATAATATCAATATTTTTACAATATAATCTCATTTTTGCTTTTTCGATTAAAATTTTTACAGGCTCAGGGAATATACCAAAACGATCTAAAATCTCATCTTCTATTATCTCAAGATCTTCTATAGAATCTTTTCCCATAATTGTTTGATATAAACTCAATCTTGCTGATAAATCAGGAATGTATGAATTAGGTATATCAGAGTTTATATCTAAATCAATTAAAACATTTTGATCTTCATCTAAATAAACTTCTTCTCCAGATTTTAGTTTTTTTACTGATTGATTAAGCAATTTAGAATACATGTTCATTCCTACTAATGATATAAATCCACTTTGCTCTGCACCTAAAACATTTCCAGCACCTCGAATCTCCATATCTCTCATAGATAACTCTACACCTGACCCTAATTCTGTGGCAGACATAATAGCTTCTAATCTCTGTTCAGCTTTAAGAGTTAATTTAGATCCAGGTGATAACAAAAAATACGCATAGGCTTGTTTGGCAGACCTTCCTACCCTACCTCTCAACTGATACAACTGAGCTAAACCAAATTGATCAGCTTTAAAAACAATTAAGGTATTCACATTCGGAAGATCTATTCCAGATTCAATAATAGTAGTACAAACTAATACTTCAAATTTTTCTTGAGTAAAGTCATTCATGATTTCACGTAAATTTTCCTCACTCATTCTTCCATGTGCAAACCTAATCTCAACTTCAGGAACTAATTCAGATAAGCGACTTTCAATATGGTGAATATCATGAATTCTATTATGAACAACAAAAACCTGCCCATTTCTGTCTCTTTCTCTAAGTATAGCTTCTCGAATGACTAAATCTTCTTCATCCATAACAAAAGTTTCTACAGGAATTCGTTCATTTGGTGGAATCTGAAGAGAACTTAAATCTCTAATTCCTGATAATGCCAAATTTAGTGTTCTAGGAATCGGGGTTGCAGTCATTGAAAGTATATCTACTTGAACTCTTAGTTTTTTTAATTGTTCCTTAGCTTTAACGCCAAATCTATGTTCCTCATCAATAATCACCAAGCCTAAATTATTAAATCTTACATCTCTTTGAAGAAGTCTATGAGTTCCAATACATAAATCTAAGGATCCATCAGCTAAATCTTTTAAAACTTTAATTTCTTCAGAACCTTTTAAGAATCTGCTTAATGAATTTATCTTAACCGGAAAAGGTTTCAGTCTTTCAGAAAAAGTATGTAAGTGCTGTTCTGCTAATACAGTGGTAGGAACCAGAATTGCTACTTGTCTTCCACTTTGTATCACTTTAAAAGATGCCCTTACAGCAATTTCTGTTTTACCAAAACCTACATCTCCGCATAATACCCTGTCCATTGGAACATTTTTCTCAAGATCATTTTTGATTTCTTCTAAAGTATTCACCTGATCCTCTGTTTCTATAAAAGGAAAGCTAGCTTCTAATGCATTTTGCCAAATGCTATCTTTATCACACTTTAACCCTTTCACATTCATTCTAGATGATTGTAAAGATAATAAATCTGATGCTAATTCTTCAGTAGAATGTTTTGCTAATAATTTTGCTTTTTTCCAATAATTGCCTCCTAATCTAGTCAATTTAGGCTCAGGATGTGAAGGGCCAAGATACTGTTCTATTTGATAAATTTCATCTACAGGAAGAAATATCCTGTCCTGAGATGCATATTCGATTTCTAAAAATTCACGATTACCTTGATTTTTAACAGTTGTGGTTCTCAGAAATTTTCCAATTCCATGTTTTTGATGAACTACATAAGATTTGGGTTTCAATAGATTGAAATCTAACTTTTTTTTATTTCTTTTTTCTTCAATAATTGTTGTTTTTCGTTTTACTCCAAATAATTCATAATCAGTTAGGATTTTTACTGTCTTTTCTTTAGAAATTTTTATTTCAAAACCTTCTCTTAAATAATCTTCTTTCAAAGTAATAGTACCTTGTTCAAATTTTGGAATATTATTTGACAGAGATTTTTCTTCATGAACTTGATATTCAATTCCCTTTAATGCTTCAAGTACACGTGCATAATTAAGAGTGACTATCAACAAAATCACTCCTGAATCCATTTCACTTGATATTTTTTCTCGGACAGAATTAAGAGGATCGTTTAAATTAAAATTATGGTTAATGGGAATCATTTTCGAGTTAATTTTTTCAAAAATCCTGTCTTCTTTATTTGTTGGAAAGCGAGGAGACACAACAATTTTTTTCTTAAATCCATTTAATTTTTGATTTATTTGATTCCAGGACAAGCGAGTGTTGGGGAATTTTAATGGAATCTCTCCTTGTTTTTCTTTACGAGATCTTATTTCTAAAAATCTATTAAATACTTGATTACAAGCATTCTCAATTTCTGAAGGCCTCAAAAGAATTAATAAATAATCAGAATCAATATAATCAAATATTGAATCATCATTAAAAAACCCTCCATATTTAAAATATTCTTTATAAGACAATTGACCTGAAATAATTTTTCCAAAGTCTGATTGATAATGTTCCAAAGTACTTATGTCACAATTTGAAAAATCACATTTTGATAATTTTTCATCTAATCGTTTCTCATCAATCAAAGCAGGAGATGCTTCAAATCTAGAAAATATAAAGGCTTCTTTAATAATTTTAGTTGAATTTTGAGTATTAACATCAAAATATCTAATGCTTTCAATTTCGTTATCAAAAAATTCTACTCTTATAGGATTTCTAAGATTCGATGGAAAAACATCTATTATGCTACCTCTTATTGCCATACTTCCTGGTTCTAAAACATATGGAAAAACATCATAACCGAGTTTCACTAATTTATTTGTCAAATTAGACAAGGGCAAATTTTGTCCTTTTTTAATATTTAAATGATCATTGCTTTCAGAAAGCTCTAAATTCATAGTTTTCTCCGAAGCTGCAAGGGTAGAAGATAAAATAATTGACTTTTGATTTTTATTTTTTATATTCGCTAATATTCCTGCCCTACTTAAACTGTTAGAAACATCAGTTTTAGATACTTCAAATGGAGAAATGTTAATCTCAGGGAATCTTAAAACTTTAATTGAATCATTCAACCATTTATTCAAATGTTGATGTAAAAATAAAGATTGTTCAGGGTATGGAGTCAAGACAAAAAGAGATTTATTAGTTCTATCTGCTAAAACAGAAATTAAAAAACTCAAAGCACTATCAGTAACATTAATCCAAAAATCTGAGAAATTTGTTGACAAACTAGAATCTAAAAAAGAATCATATTTTTTAAAGGAAATTTTTCTTAATAAATTTGAATAATTCATCTATTTTAGCTTCTAAAAAGAAATATTTTTTCAATTAATTATTTTAATAATAACTAAATTTTCCTTTAAAAAATAACAACTATACATTTAATCTAGAAATACAAAATGTTAGTCTATACCCTACAATCTCATATCCAACACTAAAAATATGACAGAACATAAAAGAATCTTGGTAAAAATTGGAACTCAATTGATTACCAATAAAAATAAAAATATTGATGAATCAATTATAGAAAAAATTGTTGATCAAGTTTCCTTATTGATAAAAAAGAATATTCAAGTCTTAATAGTTACTTCTGGTGCAGTAGCATCGGGGAAAAGTATCTTAAAAACCCAAAAAACCGATCTTAATATTAGTAAGAAAACACTTACTTATAAACAAACTCTAGCTTCGTTAGGGCAAGCACCATTAATAAATTTATATTCTAAATATTTTCAAAAACACAATTTAGTTGTTGGTCAAGCTTTAATTTCTAGAAGTGATCTTCAAAATCGCCTAGGCTATCTGAATATCAGAAACACTCTAGAAAATCTTATGAACCAAAAAGCTATTCCAATCATTAATGAAAATGATGTTGTTTCAGTGGATGAATTACAGGGAGAAGTATATGGGGACAACGATAGATTATCAGCAATGATAGCTAATGCAGTTGATGCAGATTTGCTTATTCTACTTGGAGATATTGAAGGGATTTTTACATCTGACCCTAAATTTAATAAAGATGCAAAATTGATCAATTCTATAGAAGAAATAAATGATGAGATTATAAATATATCAGGTGATACAAGTGATGATATAGGCTCTGGGGGAATGAAAAGTAAAATAGAAGCCGCATCATTGGCTACAAAATCTGGCACAAAAGTAGTAATCGCATCAGGAAAACTCAATAATGTAATTTTAAAAATTATCGAAGGACAAAACATAGGAACAACCATTAATAGCTCAGGGAAAAAACTAGAAAGTAAAAAAAGATGGCTTTCCACTGGAATTTATGAAAGTAAGGGAATATTAATAATTGATGACGGTGCAACAAAAGCAATATTAGAAAAAGGAGCAAGTTTGCTGCCTGCTGGCATATTGAGTATAGAAGGTGTTTTTTCTAGAGGAGATATAATCTCAATTAAATCAAATTCAGGAACTACATTTGCCTGGGGAATTTCCAACTATGCTTCTAATGACATAAAATTAATAAAAGGCAAGGGTTCTAAAAACATCACAGAATTAATAAATAAAAAATACGAACCAGAAATTATCCATAGAGATAATTTAGTTATATCTAGAGAAAGCTAAAAACAACCTCCTAAAATGAGCACAAAATCAGTAATTACAAAGGCAGAAAAGGCAAAATCAGCATCTTATGAATTAGGAATTACTTCTACTGCGAAAAAAAACAAAGCATTAAAACTCTTAGCTGATAATTTAAAAAAATATTCAGCAGACATTATTAATGAGAATAAAAAAGATTTGTCCATAAGCAAAAACTTAGGAGATGCTTTTCTGGATAGATTGGAATTAAATAATAAAAGAATCGAAGATTTAATTAATCAAATAAATAAAATCGTGAAGCTCCCTGATCCTATAGGAGAAATTATAGATAAAAACATTAGAAGTGATGGGCTGAAAATTTCTAGAGTTAAAGTAGCCTTGGGTGTAATTGGTGTGATATATGAAAGCAGACCTAACGTAACAATTGATATTGCATCACTATGTTTAAAAACAGGAAATTCTGTAATTTTAAGAGGTGGAAAAGAATCTTTTCACACTAATTTGTTTTTATCAAAATTAATTAGGAGTAGCTTATCTTCAGTCGGTATAAACAAAGAATCAGTACAATTTATTGAAAATACAGAAAGATCTACTATTAATGATCTCTTAAAAATGGATAAACATATAGATCTAATGATTCCAAGAGGAGGAGAACAATTAATAAATTTAGTATCCAAAGAATCTACAATGCCATCAATAGTAGGAGGGATTGGCGTAACTCATTTATATATTGATAAATCAGCTGACCTGAAACAATCAATTGAAATAGCTATAAATTCTAAAACTCAACGTCCTTCTGTTTGCAATGCGCTAGATACTATATTAGTACATAAAAAAATAGCTCCTGAATTCACACCATCAATTATTTCTGCTTTAAATACAAAAAATGTAGAAATAAAATGTGATCCTTCAACATTTTCTCTAATAGATAAAAATTTTAAAGATAATATGAATATCAATGAAGCTACTGAAAATGATTGGGGAACTGAATTTTTAAGTTTAAAAATATCAATAAAAACAGTTGAATCTTTACAGGAAGCTATAGAACATATCAAAAAGTATGGTTCTGGACACACAGAAGCAATTACAGCTAAAGATGAAGTTGCTAGGAATATATTCCTAAAAGAAATCGATGCATCAGCAGTAATGTCAAATGCATCTACAAGATTTAATGATGGAGGAGAATTTGGACTAGGTGCTGAAATAGCTATAAGCACTAACAAGTTTCATGCCCGTGGCCCTATGGGACTTGATTCATTAACTAGTTATAAGTGGATTGTAGAAGGATCAGGACATATAAGAGAATAAATTCTATTTATACTTCATGAAAAGCTGACCCCATCCAGTTTTCATCGCTTTTTTTACTCTTTTTGTCCCAATAAATCTAAACCAATATGAATTATGGTAGATATTTGATGCCCAAAAAGCCCATGGAGAAATCTTGCTTCTCAACAATAATTTTTCAAATGGTTTGAGTGGGCCCCAGTAAATTAATTTTTGCCCCCAACTTGCAAAAGTATTCTCTTTTCTAGAAAAATTCCAGTTTATTTTTGAAACATTTTCTCCTTTAAATTCTATTTGATTTGGATCTCCAATTCCTAATCCTAATTCATGTGCTAACCTAATTTTGGGAATTTTTAATGGATCAAAACCCATTAGCTTAGCTGCTACAGAATCTATTGCAACTTGATCTGAGCTTGCCAAAATTATATTTTTTGAATGAACTCTAGTAGCTCTAGGCCCCGGCCCTTCTCCTGCAAAAGTACCATCCATAACAGCCAAAATCCCTGAGTGAATCTCTTTCTGAATCATAAGTAAATCTACTAAAGTTTCATGAATCGAAGAGTGAGTCCAGTGACGATTACGATTTAATAATCCACCAAACGCATTCTTCATAGCACCTGTCATTCCAGTAAAAACATGCGTTTTCATAGTTGGAAGATGAATAATATTTTTTCCCAAAAAAATCTCTGGAATGTAAATTCCATCAGGAAAAATTTTATCCAACACAATTAATTTGGATTTTGGAGTAAATTTTACCCATCTTGTTTTTCCAGAATCAACAACAACATAAGGAATTTTATATTTATCTTCAACTAAATTATGTTTATTCTGTTTTCTACCTTCTTCTGGATCAACCACAACAGTTCCATTATGAGCAGAGATGATTTTTGAGAATCCACTTTTCTGTAATTTCTTGATTACTCCTTCTAGTTGCCATGGAGCAGTAGAACAACCAGGATAATATCTATCCCAAGATATATTTACTTTTAATAAAGTTTCATTTTTCTTATCAATAATTTTTTCGAAATCTATACTATCTAATAACTTAGAGTAATCCTCTAAAATTCTATCAGGATGAGAAAAATATACGCTTACCAATGCCTTCAATTTGCCCCTTCTTAAATAATAAGTTTATTGAATAACTATAAATAACAATGTTTAATAGTATAAACAACTTGAATAAGCTTATAAAAGCTTAATATTGAACCAAAAAAATGATTATAGATGGACACACCCATATTCTTCCTTCAAATTTCCGTTTAGAGGAAAAAAAATCAGGGAAAGACTCTACCTTTGAAGAATTATTTTCTAGTACAAAAGCTAAAACCATCACTGGAGAAGAATTAATCCAATCAATGGATCTTCACAATATCAGAAAATCTATTGTATTAGGTTATGGATGGAACAATATAGAAGTGGCAAAAATTTCAAACAATTACAACTTGAAAAAATCAAAGTTGTTTCCTGAAAGAATCATACCTTTCTGTTCTATAAACCCTAATTGGGGCAATAAAGCAATGCAAGAACTTGAAAGATGTCTAAGAGAAGGAGCTCGAGGAATAGGAGAATTACACCCAACTAACCAATTTCTGGATTTAAAAAACAAAAAAATTTTAGAACCTATGATGACTTTAGCTCGCTCAGAAAAAATCCCTGTTACTATACATGGATCTGAACCAGTAGGTCATAAATATCCTGGCAAAGGCAAATCATCCCCAAAGGAACTTTTTGATTTTATTGAATTGTTTCCTGACAATATTATTATTCTAGCTCATTGGGGTGGAGGTTTACTTTTCTACGAATTAATGAAAGAAGTTAAAAAAATTTCTGAAAATGTATTCTATGATACTGCTACTACTAGCTTTTTATACGAACCTAAAATATTTAAGATTGCAAATGAATTAGTTGGTTCTAAAAAAATAATTTTTGGAACAGACTACCCTCTTGTAAGTTCTCAAAGGATCCTAAATGAAATGAAAGAATTAACTCAAGAAGATATAAAAAACATAACTTATAAAAACGTAACATCTATATTTAATTCATAAACATGGAAATCAATGAACATGTGCTTGTCACTGGTGCCTCAAGTAAATTAGGTGAGCTAATTTCAAAAATTTTAGCAAAAAAAAATTATAGTCTTTTACTACATTATTATAAATCTAAAAAGAAAACTTTTAATCAAGCAAAAAATTTAAAAGAGAAGTTTAAAAATCAAAACTTTTATCCTCTTTATCTAGATCTTTCAAAAAATCATTCTTTAGAATTCATGTCAGAAATAATTTTTTCAGAAACTAAAAATATTCATGGAATCATCAACAATGCATCTTTATACACACATGATAATTTCAATGATTTTGATAAAGATAATTTCGACTCCAATTTTAATATCCATTTCAGAAATCCTTTAAATTTAATTTCTATTATTTCTGATAATTTATCTAATGAAAATAAAGAGGGATTTGCAATAAATATTACTGACAAAAATCTAAATAGAAATAATCTATTTTCGTATAATTTTTCAAAAACTCTACTATCGAATTGGAGTAATAAAAATTATGAAAAAATTATGAAAATTACAGAATTTAAACCAGGAAATTTATTACCTTCCAAAAATTATGAAAAATTTGAAACCGATTTTCAACATATATTCAACAAATTGATAGAATATAATTATGGACATCCTAGGAAATAAAAAATTTAACAAAAAAAGCTGGGATTTTTCTACACATGCAAAAGGTCCATCAGGAAAGATTGAATTTACTCCTAAGCAATTAATTTCTGAACCCAGTGGTAACCTTTTTGCTCAAAGTCAAAACGCTGGGATGGGATGGGATCCTAAAAAATTATGGGGTACTCAATACATGATTTTGAGTACACTTGGAGGAATGAGAGGCAATGATGGTCAACCTATTGCTTTAGGTCATCACACAGGACATTTTGAGTTGGGAATGCTTATAGAAACTGTGGCTAATGAAATAAAAAATAATGATGGGATTCCCTATAGTGCATACTGTTCTGATCCATGTGATGGAAGATCTCAAGGAACATCTGGGATGATGGATAGTTTGCCATATAGGAATGATGCAGCAATCGTTATGAGAAGACTTAGCAGATCAATCCCGACCACTAAGGGAATAATGGGGATTGCAACCTGTGACAAAGGGTTGCCTGCAATGATGATGGCTATGGCAGGAACCCCTGACAAACCTACAATTATTATGCCTGGAGGAGTTACTTTAGCTGTAGAAGATGGTGAAGATACAGCAAAAATACAATCCATAGGTCCACGATTTGCCCAAAATGAAGTTACTTTAGAATATGCTCAAGACATGGGTTGCAGAGCTTGTGCATCCCCTGGAGGTGGATGTCAATTTTTAGGAACAGCAGGTACAAGTCAGGTAATTGCAGAATCTTTGGGAATGACATTGCCACATGCCGCCCTATCACCCTCTGGAACAAACATTTGGATAGATACTGGAAGAAGATCAGCATTAGCACTTCAGAACCTTGTCAGCCTGAAATTAAAAACAAAAGAAATACTAACTGATGATGCATTTGAGAATGCAATGATAGTACATGCTGCATGTGGAGGTTCTACAAATTTAATACTTCATCTCCCTGCAATAGCTCATGCTATTAAAAGAAAAATGATGAAAGTTGATGACTGGACAAGAATAAATAAAATGATCCCAAGGCTTGTAGATGTTTTGCCCAATGGGCCAAAAGGATTCCCTACCTCTGTTTTCTTTTCAGCAGGAGGAGTTCCAGAGGTTATGTTGAAACTAAGAGATGAAGGTTTTCTCAACTTAAAAGTAAAAACTGCATCAGGAAAAACTCTCGAAGAAAATCTTGATTGGTGGGAGCAATCAGAAAAAAGACACTATGTAAGAAATAAGTTAAATAATGATAAAAATATTAATCCTGATGATGTTGTACATAATTTAGTTGGATCTAAGAAAAAAAATATGACATCTACAGTTACTTTTCCGATAGGTAATATAGCACCGGAAGGATCAGTAGTAAAAAGTACTGCTATAGATAAAACTGTAATAGACAATGATGGAGTTTATAGAAAAACTGGAAAAGCAAGAATATTTATTTCAGAAGCAGACGCAATCAAAGCAGTCAAAGATTCAGGCCCTAATAAAATAAAATCTGGAGATATTATGGTTCTAATGTGTGGAGGGCCAAAAGGAACTGGGATGCAAGAAGTAGCTCAAATAACTATAGCTTTAAAATATTTAAGTTACGGAAAAGAAGTGGCTCTTATAACAGATGGAAGATTTTCAGGAACATCAACTGGAGCTTGTATAGGACATATTGGACCTGAAGCTTTAGATGGAGGTGCAATTGGAAAATTATTAGAAAATGACTTGATAGAAATTATTATAGACACCTTAAACCTTGAAGGATCAATTAATCTTGTAGGTCAAAATAATCAGAACTTTGGAGTGAGTTGGGGGAATAAAGAGTTGAAAAAAAGAGATCAAAGAAAAGATTTAAAACCTCAAGACGGAATTCCTGAAGATACAATCCTTTGGGCTCACTTACAGTCATTAAGTGGAGGTCCTTGGAATGGGTGTGTTTACGATTCAGAATCTATAAGACTAAAATCTCAAATCAAATAAATGAATAATGGCGACCCCGAGCAGATTCGAACTGCCGATCTCTGCCTTGACAGGGCAGCGTGTTGGACCACTACACCACGGGGCCATTTTCTAAGAGAATATTAAATCTATAACTGAAAGTTAGTCAAGTTGATGTTAAGAAAAATCTGAACCTATGCCTTGATATCCTATTTCAGGAGAACCATCAACATTAATTAATATTGGAGTTATTCTTACTCCCTTACAAATTTTTTCAATTTCTATCCAATATTGAGGTAGTAAGGAAAGATCTATCTCGTCATAATCAATACCATCATCATCCAATTCATTCTTTTTCATTGGACTGTAATCACAATTAGGATGTGTATATAAAATCAATTTTTCCCTTATTTTCATTATTTTTCCCATTATTACTGATTTATTTAAATTATTTATAATTAGTTTGTAGAGACAAAATAAGCTAACAACATTTAGATACAATACAACAAATACTTCTTGAATTAATACAAATATAATGATCAAATTTAAGAATTTTAAAATTATATTCATATTTAAACTGAAAATTAATTAATAATAAATTTGACATCAACTTAAGGAAAATATTAAAATAGTGTGTTTTGGTCTAAAGGTCGTAGCAAGTTTATAATATGCATCTCTTCCACAATAATATAACTTCGATAAAAATCTTAAAATCGATGTTATTAATTTTACTTTTGAAACCAACAAATTCTTTTTCAAAAAACTAATCTATTCGTATTGGAGAATAAAAAATGGTATTAAGTTCTGAGCAAATTAATAATGGTAAATATAACTACAAAGGCTTTAACAGACTAAACGATAATATTAAAACTCCAGAATTAATACATGTACAAACAAATTCTTTTAACTGGCTCTTAAATCAAGGTTTAAAGGAATTATTTGAGGAAATATCTCCAATCGATGATTTATCTGGAGGAAGGTTTGAAGTAAGATTCATTTCTCATGAAGTTCGTGATTCAAAGTTTTCTGAAGAAGAATGTAGAGAAAAGGAGATCACTTATAGTGCACCTTTATATGCAACTGTTCAATTAAAAATAATAAGTACCGGGATGATAAAAGAACAAATTTTGTTTATGGGAGAATTGCCCAAAATGACAAAATATGGAACTTTCATCATAAATGGTGCAGAAAGAGTTGTAGTATCACAATTAGTCAGATCTCCAGGAGCTTATTTTACCACCGAACTTGATCCTACAAGTGGAAAGACTCTATGTTTAGCTAAATTGATCCCATATAGAGGAGCATGGGTAGAATTAGAAACAAGTAACAAAAATATTATTTCAGTAAAAATTGATAGAAAAAGAAAATTATTTATCACTACATTGTTAAGAGCAATAGGTTACGAAACAGATAATGAAATTAGAGAACTTTTCTCAGATATTGAAAATAAAGATGATTCTTATATTGAACAATCTTTAGAAAAAGATTCCAACGTAAAAACACGAGAAGATGCTTTGATTGAATTTTATAAAAGAATTCGCCCAGGAGAACCTCCAAACGTAGAAAATGCAATTTCTTTAATAGAAAACATGTTTTTTAATCCTAGAAAATACGATTTAGGCAGAGTAGGAAGATATCAATTAAACAGAAAATTACAAGGAAACATTCCTTTAGAACAAAGAACTTTAACTAAAGAAGATATAGTTTCTTTGGCTAGGACAATGATTAACATAAACAACAATCTAATTGTTCCAGATGATATAGATCATTTAGGAAATAGGAGAGTTAGAGCAGTAGGAGAGTTAATCCAAAATCAAATAAGAGTCGGCCTTCTAAGAATGGAAAGAGTAATCAAAGAAAGGATGACCACTCAAATGGATCCTGAAGAAACAACTCCTGCAGCTCTGATAAATATAAGACCTATAGTTGCATCTTTAAGAGAATTTTTTGGCGGATCTCAATTATCTCAATTCATGGATCAAACTAACCCTCTTTCAGAACTAACACATAAAAGAAGACTTTCTGCAACAGGTCCTGGAGGGCTTTCAAGAGAAAGAGCAGGATTTGATGTAAGAGATGTTCACCATTCTCATTATGGCAGAATCTGCCCTATTGAAACTCCTGAAGGTCCAAATATTGGGCTACTTGGATCATTAGCAACATATGCTAAAACCAATGATTATGGCTTTATAGAAACTCCATATAAAAGAGTAATGACTGAAATATCAATTAATGACCATGACATTATAGGCAGAACTATTTTACAAGATATAAAAGATGATAAAAAAATCATTCTTAAATCTCAAAAAATTGTAACCAAAGATATTTTTGAAGAAATCCAAAAATTGAAGAAAAGTACTTTAACCTCAATAGGAAATGTAAAAGTTCAACCATTTGTAACTCATGACCAAGACAATATAGTGTATTTATCTGCAGATCAAGAAGATGAATTAACTATAGGTCAAGCTATGACTCCCCTAGATTCGAAAGGGCAAATAATAGGTGATCAGGTAGAAGTAAGAATGGGAGATAAGGTAGCAAAAGAAACACCAGATAAAATTGCCCTTATGGATGTCTCTCCAATGCAAATTGTAAGTGTGTCTACTTCATTAATACCATTTCTAGAGCATGATGATGCTAACAGAGCTTTGATGGGCTCAAATATGCAAAGACAAGCTGTTCCACTATTAAGGCCAGAAGCTCCTTTGGTAGGAACTGGAATGGAAAAAGCTGTTGCGTTAGACAGCGGACAAGTCATCGTTTCTAAAACATCAGGAGTGGTTTCTAAAGCAGATAATTCTAAAATAGAAATAATTGATAAAAATGGTGATAAAGAACCTTATGTATTAAATAAATTTGTAAGATCTAATCAAGGAACCTGTATAAATCAAAAACCTATTGTAAAGAAAGGAGAAAAAGTAACGAAAGATCAAGCTATCGTAGATAGTTCATCAACTGATAATGGAGAATTAGCATTGGGACAAAACTTACTAGTTGGCTTCATGAGTTTTGAAGGATACAACTATGAAGATGCAATAGTGCTAAGCGAAAAATTAGTTAGAGATGATAAATTCACTTCTTTACATATAGAAAAATTTGAGACAGAAGCTCGGGAAACAAAACTTGGAGATGAAGAAATCACTCGAGATATACCCAATGTAGGCGATGAAAATCTTAGAGACTTGGATGAATTTGGAATTATTAGAATTGGAGCTAGTGTTAGCCCCGGAGATATTCTTGTGGGGAAAATAACTCCAAAAGGAGAAACAGAATTAACGGCTGAAGAAAAACTTCTAAGAGCAATTTTTGGAGAAAAAGCAAGAGATGTAAAAGACACTTCTTTAAGAGTCCCTCATGGTCAATATGGAAAAGTCATAAAAGTAAGAATTCTAGAAAAAGAAAAAGGAGATAATGTATCTGCAGGCGTATTAAAAATTGTTCGAGTATGGATAGCAGATAAAAGGAAAATTAAAGAAGGGGATAAAATAGCAGGAAGGCACGGAAATAAAGGAGTTATATCTAAAATTCTTCCCATTGAAGATATGCCTTATCTTCCTGATGGAACTCCATTAGATATTATTTTAAACCCCATTGGTGTTCCATCTAGAATGAATTTAGGACAGTTACTAGAAACACATCTTGGAAGTGCAGCAAACACATTAGGATTTAAAGCTAGAACTCCAGTTTTTGCTGGTGCTGATACTGCACTAGTTGAAGATAATTTAGCTAGAGCTTGGTTTGTTCAGGAATCTAATTCTATAGATAAATCATTAAACAATGAAAATCAAACTATAAATTGGGATAAAGTAACTCAATGGTTAAAAGAACATGGTTACAAAAAAGATAAACTATGGAATGAATCGCCCACAAATAAAGGCGAAGCATCAAAAGCATGCTTGAGTATATGGTTATCAGAATATGCAAAGATTGACACTTCCAAAATCAAACCATCAGATCTTTTACAAAAAGCTTTAAAAATCCAACGGGACAAGAATTTATCTGCTCCTATATTTGGAAAAACCACTTTATACAATGGAAGAACTGGAGAGAAGTTTGATCAGCCTGTTACAGTTGGTAATGTATATATGCTAAAACTTATTCATCTAGTGGAAGATAAAATGCATGCAAGATCAACAGGACCTTATTCCCTTATCACTCAACAACCTTTAGGAGGAAAAGCTCAGTTTGGGGGACAGAGGTTTGGAGAGATGGAAGTGTGGGCTCTTGAGGCATACAGTGCGGCTTATAGTTTACAGGAAATTTTAACTATAAAATCTGATGACATAATTGGCAGAGTAAAAACATATGAAGCCTTAATAAAAGGAGATAATGTAACTCAGCCAGGAATACCAGAATCCTTTCAAGTACTTTTAAAAGAGCTACAAGGATTAGGATTATCTATAGAATTAACCAACAAAGAATCTTCTATAGGAAATCTAGGAGAATCTTCATTTGAATCTAGTCTTAGCAAAGATAATGATTCAGAAGATTTATTCGAAGAATTACAAAGCATCGAAATGGAAAATGAAAAAGCAATAGAAACAATTCTAGGTTCAATAGATGAGAATAACCAAAAAGTAGAACCAAAATCACAAAAAAACAACGAAGAGAATCCCGTCAATGAATCAACAGATTCAATAGATGAGAAAACTTTAGAAGATACCAATAAACAAGATTAGTTTAAAGTTATAGGAGATTATAATGTCAGTAACTGCAACCGATTTCGACGCAATCAGGATTTCACTAGCATCACCTGATCAAATCAAGGCATGGTCCTATGGTGAAGTAACAAAACCAGAAACAATTAACTATCGTACTTTAAGACCTGAAAAAGATGGACTATTTTGTGAAAGAATCTTTGGTCCAGTAAAAGATTGGGACTGTGGATGTGGTAAATATAAAAACATCCGGTATAAAGGAGTGATTTGTGATAGATGTGGAGTCGAAGTTACTAGGTCAAAGGTTAGAAGGGAAAGAATGGGTCATATAAATTTAGCAGCGCCTGTAGCTCATATTTGGTTTTCTAAAGGAACTCCATCAAGGATGGGTGTTCTTTTAGATATGTCTCCCAAGAACCTTGAAAGAATTTTATACTTCTCTCAATATATCGTCACTAACGTAGATGAAGAGGCAAGACAATCAGCAATAGATACTCTAAAAGAATATCAAGAGAACCATCCAGAAAATATTTTATCAAAAGAGAAAGAAGAAGAACAGGACATTGAATTAAAAATTCGAGAAAGAATCAATGAATTAGAAGGCCTTAAAGTTGGCTTACTTATGACAGAATCTAAATATAGGGAATGCGAAGATCGTTATGGAGAAGTATTTGAGGCAGGAATGGGAGCTGAGTCTATATTAAAAATACTAAAAAAAATTGATTTAGAAGATTTAAATTCAAGTCTTAGAAGAGACTTAGAGATAAGTTCTGGTCAAAAACGAAAGAAGGTTTTAAAAAGACTAAGGGTAGTAGAATCTTTTCGAAATAGCGGCAATAGACCAGAATGGATAATTTTAACAATGTTGCCAGTATTGCCCCCTGATTTACATCCCATGGTTCAGTTAGACGGAGGACGATTTGCAACTAGTGATTTGAATGATTTGTATAGACGAGTTATTAACAGAAACAACAGATTAAAACATTTATTAGATCTTCAAGCTCCTGAAATAATTGTTAGAAATGAAAAACGAATGCTTCAAGAAGCAGTAGATGCATTAATAGATAATGGAAGAAGAGGAAGAGCTATACAAGGTGGGCACAACCATGTTCTTAAATCATTGTCTGATTTGCTAAGAGGTAAACAAGGAAGATTCAGACAAAATTTATTAGGAAAAAGAGTTGATTATAGTGGAAGATCTGTAATAGTAGTTGGACCTAAACTTAAACTAAATCAATGTGGTTTACCTAAAAAAATGGCATTAGAATTATTTAAACCATTAGTAATGAATTCTTTGGTAGTAAAAGGATATGCACATAACATTAGAAGTGCTAAAAGAATTGCAGATCAAGGCGAAGATGAAGTATGGGATTTGCTTGAAGAAGTAATCCAAGACCATCCTGTTTTATTAAATCGAGCTCCAACTTTACACAGATTAGGAATTCAAGCTTTTCAACCAATTTTAATTGATGGAAATGCTATACAACTGCACCCATTAGTTTGCCCTGCATTCAATGCAGATTTTGATGGAGATCAAATGGCTGTACATGTGCCTCTATCTAAAGAAGCTATAAATGAAGCTAAGACCTTAATGATGAGCACTGTAAATATGTTGTCTCCTAGTTCAGGTCATCCAATAGTTGCTCCTACTTTAGATTTAGTATTAGGTAATTATTATTTAACTTCTCTAGAAAAAACTGATTCTAGTCAAAAAATGAAAACTTTTTTGGAAAAAAATGATGCTTTAATAGCATATAATAATAATCTTATTTCTCTGAGAGAAGAAATAGAGATAAAAAATATTAATGAAGCTTCATTGAAAACTACAGTAGGAAGATTAATATTCAATGAATCTCTACCTATTGAACTACAATTCATTAATGAAGTTGTTAACAGAAAGAAGATTCAAGAATTAGTAACTCTATGTCATAGTACGTTAGGTAATGAAAAGACAACTGAAATGCTAGATTCCCTAAAAACCCTTGGATTTGCTTATGCTACACAATCAGGAATAACTATAGCTATAAGAGACATGGTAGTTCCTGATAAAAAGACTCAATTATTAAAAACTGCTGATAACAAGATTGCAAAATTAGAAGATATGTATGCTAGTGGGTTATTAAGTAACAATAATGAAAGATATCAAAAAACGATAGATGTTTGGACATCTATTAGTGATGATTTAACTGAGGAAGTTAATAAAACAATGTCCTCTTTTGGAGGAATTTTTTCAATGATTGATTCCGGAGCAAAAGGAAACATTGAACAGATCAAACAAATGGCTGGAATGAGAGGGTTAATGTCTGACCCTAAAGGTAGAATTATTGAACTACCTATAAGATCAAGTTTCACTGAAGGTTTATCTGTTCTTGAATATTTCATTTCTACTCATGGAGCCAGAAAAGGATTGGCAGACACAGCTCTAAGAACTGCAGACTCTGGTTATTTAACTAGAAGGCTTGCAGACGTAGCTCAAGATGTGATTATCACTTCAGAAGATGATGGAACTTCTCAAGGTTTGTTAGTAGAGGATTCTGAAGAGAACAGTATACAAGCAAGAATTTCTGAAAGGATAGTTTGGAGATTCCCAGCCAGACCAATTAAAAATCCAAAGACTGGTAAAATTTTAGCCGATTTAGATACTCTAATTACACCTGAGATAGCAGAGGAAATTCAAAATGCAGATATTAAACAAGTATGGGTATTGTCTCCATTAACCTCTATTTCTAGATATGGAATATCACAAAAAGCTTACGGTGCATCATTAGCTTCGAGGAAGCCTGCTTTGTTAGGAGAAGCTATAGGGATAATTGCAGCTCAATCTATTGGAGAACCTGGAACTCAGTTAACTATGAGAACATTCCATACTGGAGGTATAGCTGGTCTTGACATCACTAGTGGGTTACCAAGAGTGGTAGAGCTTTTCGAAGCTAGAAACCCAAAAGGAGTAGCAATTCTTACTGAAATTGAAGGAAAAGTTCAACTTTCTGGTTCTTCAATAGGGAGAGTGATAAAAATTTCAAATGTTAATGAGAATGACACCACTCATGACATTCCAGAGGGCTTTAAAAGCATAGTGAAAAAAGGAGACTGGGTAGATGATGGTGACGTTGTTTTAATAAACAAAAAAGATGACAAATCAATTCAAGCTAATTCTCCAGGTATAGTTTCAACTAAAAAAGGAAAACTTATAGTATCTTGGAAAGAAACTGAAGAAAGAGAATATTTAATACCAGCAGCATCCCAAATAATGGTTACAGAAGGAGAAATAGTTTCTCCAGGGCAAACATTAACTGCGGGACCTAAAAGCCCTCATGACATCCTAAGGATACAAGGATATGAAGCTGTACAAAGATATCTCATTAATGAAGTTCAATCAGTATATAGATCTCAAGGTGTATCTATACATGATAAACATATTGAAGTAATAGTTAGACAAATGTTAAAAAAGGTAAAAGTGGACTCCTCTGGAGAAACAAACTTGTTGCCTAATGAGCTTGTAGATAGACATGAATTTGAAGATTCAAATAATCAAATTATTTCGGAAGGAAAGCAACCAGCAACAGCTAGCCCAGTGTTACTTGGAGTAACAAGATCATCTTTAAAAACTGAAAGTTTCTTAGCAGCTGCATCTTTCCAAGAAACAGCTCGTGTTCTAACTGAAGCTGCAACTAATGGCGCTATAGATCAGTTAAGAGGATTAAAAGAAAATGTAATTATTGGTAGATTAATCCCAGCTAGATTAGACTTAACACCTGAAGGAAGAGAAACTTTAGGTATTTTGAAAAATGGTACTAAAGAAGAAAGTTCTGATGAAGTTATACCAGAATTTACAGAAGATGAATCTTCAATATATTCTTAAAAATTAAAAATCTCTAATCAAATATTTAAAGGGCGGTTAGCTCAGTTGGTTAGAGCGCAGCGTTGACATCGCTGAGGTCGAAGGTTCGAATCCTTCATCGCCCACCATAAAATAAAGGTATGAGGATGGAAAACGAAAAATCTATTGAAGAATTAAGATTTAGAATTAGGCACTCAACAGCCCACGTGATGGCAGAAGCTGTAACAACTCTTTTTCCTGAAGCTAAATTTGCTATAGGGCCCCCTACAGAAACTGGTTTTTATTATGATTTTGAGGTTTCAAAACCTCTTTCAGATGATGACTTGAAAAAAATATCAGAGTTAATGAAAAAAATCATCAAAAAAAAATTACCTTTTTCAGAACAAATTCTTTCAAGATCTGAAGCAAAAAAGAAATTTAGTTCTCAAAAATTTAAATTAGAAATCATTTCTGGAATTCCAAAAGAAGAAAAAATAACAGTATGGAGTCATCAAACTTGGGAAGATATTTGTAGAGGAGGGCACGTAAAAGATACAGGAAAAATCAAAGCTTTTAAATTATTAGAAGTTGCTGGCGCTTATTGGAGAGGTGATGAAAATAGAGAACAACTTCAAAGAATTTATGGAACAGCCTGGGAATCAAAAGATGAATTAAATACTCACTTAACAAAACTAGAAGAAGCCAAAAAAAGAGACCATAGACGTTTAGGAAAAGATTTAAAATTATTTTTCTTTGATAAAACAGCACCTTCTATGCCATTTTTCTTACCTAATGGAACTAAAATTCTTAATAAACTCATTAATTATATGAGAGATCTTTATGAAGTCTTTGGTTATAAAGAAATAATTACACCTCAAATATTTGATTCTTCCCTCTGGAAAACCTCGGGACATTATGATCATTTTAAAGAAAATATGTTTTTTATTAATACTGACAATAAAGAATATGGACTAAAGCCTATGAATTGCCCAGCCTCAGCTATGGTATTTAAATCTAACCTTAGATCATATAGAGAATTACCATTACGATTATCTGATTTTGGTCGGTTACATAGATACGAAAGGTCAGGCGTAACACAAGGATTAACTAGAGTTAGATCATTTTCCCAAGATGATGCTCATATTTTCTGTTCAATTGATCAAATAGAAACTGAGATTAATCAATTCATAAAAATGCTTGATCAAATTTATAGTGATTTTGGATTTAAAGATTATAAATTCAACCTGTCTCTTCGTCCCAAACAAAAATCTGGAGAAGATAAAGAATGGGATCTCACAGAATCAATCTTAGAAAAAATTTTAAAATCTACTGGAAAACATTTTTCTATAGAGTCTGGAGAAGGTGCATTCTATGGGCCCAAAATTGATGTTTTAATACCTGATGCAATAGGAAGAGAATGGCAACTTGGTACAGTTCAACTTGATTTTTTCTTAGGTAAAAAATTTAATTTAGAATACATTGATGAAAACGGATCTAGAAAAACGCCAATAGTTATTCATAGAGCAATATTTGGTTCTTTGGAAAGATTTTTTGGAGTTCTGATTGAACATTTTGGAGGGGCTTTTCCAATTTGGCTTGCTCCTAATCAATGTAGATTAATACCTATTGCTGATAGGCATAATTCATATTCTCAGGAAATTTTAGACAAACTCTTAAAAGAAAACCTTAGAGCTGATATAGACACCAGTTCTGAAAGAATGAATCAAAAAATTCGAAAAGCTCAGCTTGAAAAAACACCCTTAATGATAATCGTTGGAGACAAAGAAGTTAATGATCAAAAACTTTCTGTAAGATTACGAAATGGACAAAATTTTCAAAATTTAACTATAAATGCTTTAATAAATGCTTTAAAAAAATCAGACTTGGAAAAATTAGAATTTACCATTTAACGTTCAGAAGATATTTATTACAATAATGAATCATGATATTCTTTAAATGAGGAAAAAATGACTGAAAAAAAAGTAGAAATACATCGAGGGTTGGTAGGAGTATATTTTGATAGAAGCAAAACTACTAGAATTGATGGTAAACAAGGAATTCTCGAATACAGAGGATATGATATCCATGATTTAGCTGAAAAATCTACTTTCGAAGAAACCTCATACTTGCTTTTACATGGAGAGTTACCAACTAAAACTCAACTTTCTGAATTTGATAAAACATTAAAAAACTCTAGAGAAATTCCTGATGGTGCTCTAGATATTATTAATTCTATAAAAGATAGTCATCCAATGGATGTATTAAGAACTGCAGTATCATCCCTCTCTTCTTTTGATCCAGAGACTAGCGATAAGTCTCTAGAAGCCACATTAAGAAAAGGAATACGATTAACAGCACAAGTTCCTACTATCGTGATGGCACATAATGCGATTAGAAATGGAAAAAATCCTATAAAGCCTAATAATAATTTGTCTCATGCTGCAAATTTTCTTTATATGATGAATGGAAAACCCCCTTCTGATTTAGTCTCAAATTTAATGGATAAAGACTTTATCGTACATGCTGATCATGGTTCTAATGCATCTGCTTTTGCTGCAAGAGTTAGTGCAGGAACACAAGCTGATTTACATAGTGCTATAACAACTGGAATTTCAGTTTTATCTGGTCCATCTCATGGAGGGGCTGCAGAAAATGTTATGAATATGGTTAAAGATGTTGGAAGCCCTGATAATGCAAAAAATTATGTGGAAAGCTTATTGAAAAGTAAACAAAGAGTAATGGGTTTTGGACATAGAGTTTATAGATCTGAAGATCCAAGAGCTAAACATTTAGAAAATGGTGTCCAAATGCTAAGTAAAGAAAAAGGAGATCCTAGTTGGTATGAAATTTTAATAGCTGTAAAAGATGCAATGGAACCATACCGTAAAAAAGGAATCAATGCTAATGTTGACTTCTATGCTGGAGTAATTTATCACTTATTGGGAATACCAACTGATTTATTTGTTCCTATTTTTGCTGTTGGCAGAATACCTGGATGGACAATTCAAGTTTTAGAACAATATGAAAACAATATTCTACTAAGGCCTTTACTACATTATAATGGTGAAGAATCTAGACCTTATATAAATATTGATTCTAGATAGAAATTAATTTTTATTAAGATTAATGCTAGAAAAAATCTTAGCTGAAAAAATTCATTCTTCTGGCCCTATTAATTTTTCTGAGTTTATGAATCTTGCTCTTTATAAAAAAGATCTTGGATATTACTTAAAAAATCATATTGGAGAAACGGGAGACTTTATAACTAGTCCTCATGTTCATCCACTTTTTGGATCATTAATTGGGAAACAAATTATTCAAATTTGGGAATTAATGGATAGACCTGATCCTTTTTATATTTTTGAATTTGGAGGAGCACCAGGGACTTTATCTCAAGATTTAATTAATTATTGTTCTAAAATTAATCCTACATTCTTAAAACAAATGAAATATATCATCATTGATCCAGGGCCAGTAACTAAAAAAAATGTTCTTCATATAAATTCCGTTAAAGAATTAAAAGAAATTTCTAAAGTAGGATGTATCATTTCAAATGAACTAATTGATTCTCTTCCAACTAGAAGATTTCAGAAAACTACAGATAGCTTTAAAGAAATTTTTATAGACTTGATTGAAGAAAAATTTCAATTTAAATTATTAGAAATTGCTGACAAAAAAATATTAACAATCTTGTTAAATAATTATGAAAACATACCTACAGGAAGCAAAATAGAATTTAATGAAAACTTATGTGAGTTAGCAAATGATTTCTATAAAATTTTAGATCAAGGTTTTGTAATAACTATAGATTATGGTTTTAATTCCCCAAATATCCAAAATAATAAAATTCTTTACAATAGTTTTAGGTGTTACTATAACCACAACTCTGATCAAAATCCTTTAACCAACATTGGGGGGAAAGATATGACATACGATATCGATTTTAATTTATGGAATAAAAATTTAACATCTGTTGGATTTAATTATTATAGATCTATTGATCAATCTGACTTCTTACTAAATCTAGGTTTTAAAAAATTTCTCGATCAAATAAGAGAAAGTGATTTACCCGAAAATCAAAAAAATTTAAACAGAAAGGCAATGCTTGATTTGATTAAACCTAATGGACTAGGTAGATTTACAGTACAATCTCACTCAAAAAAAATTGAAAAAGAAATCTATCTAGATGGATTTTCTATAAAATAAACAAAAACCAACTATTAATAAAAAGTTTTTCCATCTTTTTGAGAAATAGAATCAAAATTCGAAATCTTTTTTAATTCTTCTTCAAAACTAAATTTCAATAATCTAACATCTGATGCTATAGGCATCCAAAGCATTCCTTCGTTAATTCTTTTTTCAACTTCTTTTCCATCTCCACAATGAATACCCATAGGGATGCCTCTATTAGAACATGCTTGATAAACTTTATTTACTGCTTCTTGATGCTCAGGATGTTTATTATCCATACCCAAAGAAAGTCCCATGGAAGAAGCCAAATCATTAGGGCCTATAAAAATCACATCTATACCAGAAACATTTAAAATATCATCAATTTTTTCTACCGCTTTAATATCTTCAATCATTAAAACAACACATATTTCATCATTAGCATTTTGATAATAGTCATCTCCATAAACTGTATTTGGTCTACTTGCGCCAATACCTCTAAGTCCAACTGGGGGATATCTACAAGCAGATACTGCATTCATTGCATCTTCAGGATCCTTTATATCTGGGATTACTATTCCCATTGCACCTATATCAAGTACTCTCTTAATTACTTGCCGATCATTCCAGGGAACTCTTACAAATGGAGTAGAAGAAGACCCTTGAATGGCTCTAAAACAGTGAACCAATTGAGAAAAATCAACCGCATTATGTTCTAAGTCTATGGTAATCCAATCTAAGCCAAGCCTACTAATCACTTCACATACAAATGGATCTCCTGTAGAAACCCAAGTTCCTATTGAAGGAATATTATTCTTTATTTTTTCCTTGACTAGATTTTTTTTCATTTGTTAATTATTTCACCAGTAAGATATATTATTGTTTTATTAGAAAAATAAATAATAAATCATTTTTGAGATTAAACAAGAGGTAATCATGGGTAGTTTTGGTAAACTGACCACGTTAAATTATATAAGTGATCATAAAGTTGTTCCTGTTTTTTATGATCCTGATATTGAAATTGTCAAAAAAATAACAGAATCTTGCTATAAAGGTGGAATAAAAATATTAGAGTTCACCAATAGAGGAGATTTTGCATGGGAAGTATTTAAGGAATTAGAACTTTTTTGTAGAAAAAACTTTCCAGAAATGATTCTAGGGACGGGTTCTATAGTAGACTCTACTCTAGCAGATTTATATATGTCTTTAGGGTCAAATTTTATAGTTGGACCAGTAACTAATTCAGAGGTAGCAAAAGCATGTAACAGAAAACAAATCCCCTATATTCCAGGATGCCTAACACCCACAGAGATTTCATTAGCTCAAGAACTTGGTTGTGATGTTGTAAAAATGTTTCCTGCCGATTCTATAGGTGGACCATCTTTCGTAAAATCCGTAATGGCTCCAATGCCTTGGGTAAAAATAATGCCTACAGGAGGGGTGGACACAAATCCAGATTCTTTAAAAAAATGGTTTGATTCAGGAGTTTTCGCTGTAGGAATGGGCTCCAAACTTTTTACAAAAGAAATCATTTCTGATCAAAATTGGGAATTGTTAACAAAAAATTGTAAAAAATTATCTGAAACGATCAAAATATTAAGTAAGGAGAATTAATGTCAGGCTTAGCCGCTTCAAATAAAGTTGCAACATTTGGTGAAATTTTATTAAGACTTGGAACACCCAAACAAGAGAGATTTGTTCAAGCTAATAGTTTTGAAATTGATTACGGAGGCGGAGAATATAATGTTGCTGTTTCATTGTCCCAATTTGGAGTACCAACAAAATTTATAACTTTATTACCAAAAAACGACATTGGAGAAACTGCATTAAACAGAATAAGAAGTTTCGGAATAGATACATCTTCTATAATAATGGAAGGAAAAAGACTTGGATTATATTTCTTGGAAAATGGGGCTGCAATGAGGCCATCAAAAGTTATTTATGACAGAGCTAAAAGTGCAATCAGTGAAGTTAAAACTGGTCAGATTGATTGGGAAGAAGCATTTCAAGACGTTAATTGGTTTCATTTTACTGGAATTACTCCAGCTCTCTCAAAATCTGCAGCTGAAGTAACAATGGAAGCTGCTAAAGCCGCAAAAAAAATAGGTTTGACTGTTAGTGCTGATATGAACTACAGGAAAAATCTTTGGAGTTCAGAAGAAGCACAAACTGTAATGAAACCCTTAATGGAACATGTAGATATAGCCATCGGAAATGAAGAAGATGCTGAAAAATGCCTTGGAGTTTCTGCCGAAAATCAAGATGTAACATCTGGAGAATTGAATCCTGATGCATATAAAGATGTAATATCGAAATTAATATCAAATTTTGGCTTTTTAAAAGTAGGAATTACTCTTAGAGAAAGTATATCTGCAAGTGATAATAATTGGTCGGCTGTTTACCTTGACAACACAAATAAAGAAGGAAAAATGCACATTGGTAAAAAGTATCCAGTACATATAGTTGATAGAGTCGGTGGAGGAGATGCATTTTCAGCAGGAATAATATATGGACACATTCAAAATTTTACGGCTAAAGATACACTGGATTTTGCAGTTGCATCATCTGCTCTAGCACATACTATTCATGGAGACTTAAACCTAGTTTCAATCTCAGAAGTTGAATCTGTTGCGAAAGGTGATACAAGTGGTAGGGTTCAAAGGTAACCAAATAAATAAAACAATTTTTTTATTAATCTTAGTAACGATTATTGTTTTTTTGTCAAAAACATCATCTTTGATAGCAGATGGTTCAAGTAACTTTGAATCTACTACAGAAAATCTGAAAATAACTGTAGAGATAAAACCTGAAAATTTAACAACATCAGAAGAAATTCGTTTAAAAATAAATCCTATTCTAAAAAATAAATCGGGATCATTAAAGAATTCCAGAATTGATATACTAGCTTGTTTTAATTCATGCAATATTGAATCAAAAATTCAAAAAATTAAAAGTATTGCTCTCAATTCACCTCAAAATCCTGAAAATTATTTCAGTTTGTTTAAAATCGAAAATGAAGGAGATTGGGAATTATTAATAAAAGTTTCTAATAAAAAAATTTCTGATAACTTTTCAATTCCTATCACGGTTAAGAAAAAAGACACTCCTTCTAATTATTACTCAACTTCAATGATCTTTTTGTTTATCTTTTTAGTATTAATAATTATTTCTATTTTTATAGGTCTCAAATCTAAAAAAAATATTAAGTCAACTCCTCTGAAAAACTAAATAGAGAGGGAAGACCTCCTGTGTGAAGAAACACAATATTTTCATTTTTATCAATTTGATTATTTTTTATTTGATCAATAATAGCCGCAAGCACTGGTCCACTGTAGTTAGGATCAACAAGTAACCCTTCAAGTTTAGCGGCTTTCAATATTGCCTCTTTAACAGAAGGTGTCAATATTCCATAACCTTCACCTATATAATCATGAATAATAGGAAAATCATTTTTTGAATAAGTTGAAGGAATATCTAATAATTCTTTTACATACTCTGAATTTTTAAAAATATAATCATCAAAATCTGCCTTTTCACTTACATTAATACCAGTAAACTTCCAATCAAGACCTAAATTTTTTGAACCTGTAACTAGACCACACAATGATCTTCCAGCAACCCCATAAATATGTATGTTATCTAACCCTTTCTCTTGAAATTGTTCATTTAGTTCTAAAGTTGCATTAATATAAGCAATTATGCCTGCAATCTCTGGAAACCTATGTTCTTGTAACAGATAAGGGTTTTTACCCTTCTTCAATAATTCATTCTCTATTTTCTTCGCATAACCTCTAGAGTCTTTTGATTCTTCAGAACTTAAAGCATGAATTTCTGCTCCTAGCAAAACATCTATCAACATATTACCTTGCTTTGGTTTATCTTTTGCATATTCGGAAATCAGCACATAAGGAATGCCAAATTTATTAGCTGCTGCTGCAGTCATTCGAGCATTGTTTGAATGATAATCCATAATATTTATCAAGACATCATACCCCTCATCGATAATATGAGGAATTTCAAATTCATAGTGTCTAGCTTTATTTCCACCAAGCACTAACCCTGTTGTATCTTCTCTCTTCACCCAAAGATTGGTTGTGCCAATATCCGATCCCAATCTTTCAATTTTTTCTAAAGGAGTAGGTAGATGTGCAAATCTATATCTTGGAAATTTTTTAAGTTTGTTTTTCAAAATCTCTGAAGTTATCATCACTACCTTTTAAAAAAATTTATATAACTAATAATCCTAATCTTTTTTACATGAAAAATAAAACTCATGTTAACCTAATAAAAATAATTATTCGTATTGGAGAGATCATGTCGAACCCTTTGAAAATAGCAATAGTTGGAATTGGCCAAAGAGGATTACAACACCTAGAAAATCTAATTAAACTTGAAGAAAATGAAATGGTAAAAATCCAATCTTTGATTGATCCATTCCCAGACAATTTATTAGAAAAAAATATAGAGATGAAAATTCCAAGCTATTCTCAAAAAAACTATACTCTTTATACTAACTATGAAGAATTTCTAAAAAACGAAGACGTTGATGCGGTCTGGTTTGTAATTCCTCCTAATCAACATAAAAAAGAAATCATTAAAACAGCTGATAGAGGGATTTCAATATTTGCAGAAAAACCACAATCATTATTTTTAAATGAAGTTAAAGACATGGCAGAGGCTATTGAAAAAAATCAAATAAGTTCTATTGTCGGATTTCAAATGCGTTATGATCCATGGTACAGAAAACTAAATTCTTATTTATCTGATAAATGGGTTGCTTCTATAACAATGTATCATGGAGGAGGAGTTGAATCTCACGGAGTCAAATATACTCATACTGAAAAAATGGACGGCCCAGAAAACAGAATTTGGACAGCTAATAAATTATGGTCTGGAACATCAATGGTAGAAGCAGGAATACATCAAACTGATCTTATGAGGTTTTGGACTAGCGATGACATCAAATGGGTTCAAGCCACTTACACTGAAAGACCAAAAGAATTGCACAGCGTTGAAGGTGATAATCCAATTGCATACCATGTGACATACGGATTCAAAAAAGGTGGTACTGCAAATTTGATTTTTACTCGACCTGCGAATGTAATTTTCCAAGAGCGTTTTGATTATATATTGACTACTCATTCCTTAATAAAATTTGAGGAAAATTTAGTAGCTTATGGAATTAAAAACAAAGATAAACAATCTTCCCATAAAACAATTTTAACTAAAGGTCCTCATGAAGAACCAATGGGTAATCAAAATACTTTTGAAATTTCAAAATCATTTGTTGAATCAATCGTTGATAATGATAAAAAATTAAGATTAAACTCTTTTCAAGACAGCATTAATTCTTTAGCTGCTGTTTTAGCGGCGAATGTCTCAAATTCTCTTGGTGGAGAAAGAATAGAAATAGATGAATTTATAAATAGTCCCAAATTCTCAAAATATAGGACAAAAAATTCTTAATTTAAATGAAAATTAGTAGAGTTAAATTATATTCTTTTCCAGTTAGAGGAGGAACAGAATGGTTAGTTTTAGAAATTTCATCTGAATCTAACCAAAAAGGATTCTCCGAACTAACAATGTCTAATTATTCGCAAAACAATCAGCTTCAAATTGCTTTAAACAAAAAGTTTAAAAAATTATCTGGAATAGAAATTTATAATGATGATCAAATATCGGAATTAATACACAATGAAGAAGCATATACTAATCTTGCTATAGCGACATCTATAAGTGGTATTAGATCAGCTTGCTTGGATATTTTTGCTAAAGAAGCATCAAAATCAATGAGAGAATATCTGAAAAATTTATTTTCTCTGCCTACATCTTCATTAAGTTCAATAAAACTATATGCAAATATTAATAGATCCCTTTTACCTGATAACAATGGACAGGTTGAGAGAAGTCCGAAAGCATTTGTTAATATGGCTAAAAAAGCAATTTCGGATGGATTTTCATATATTAAATGTGCTCCTTTTGATAATTATCCAAATAATTTTTACGAAACTAAAAAATACATAAATGAAGGACTAATTAGAGTAAATGAAATAACAAAAATATTAACAAAAAAACAAAAATTATTTGTAGATTGTCATTCAAAATTTGATTTTGACACGTCAGTTTCTATCGAAGAAAAATTATTTGATATGGGAATAAGTTGGTTTGAGGAACCAATGAATCCAAAAATTTCTTCAAAAGAATTAAAATTACTTAAAAAATTTATAAAAGGAAATCTAGTTGGAGGAGAAGAATTTTTTGGAACTAAAAATTTTTTAGACCTATTAAATTCAAAAACCCTTGATATTTTAATGCCAGACGTTAAATATTGTGGTGGATTAGCAGAAGCTACAAGGATAGGAAAAGAATTAGGGAAAATTTCTCAAAATTCTTTTTCAATTCATTGTCCTTCTGGTCCCATATCTTTACTAGGAAGCGCACATGTCACAGCTGCATTAAATTCCAAGCTACCGATGGAACATGCAGTTTACGAAATTAATGACAGATCTAGTTATGTTTATCCCAAAGAATTAATAATTAACGGTGAATTTGTTTTACCCACAGGGCATGGTTTAGGGGCAAAACCAAATTTCAATAAAAAACATCAAACACTTATGAATATAAATATTAATTTATGAATATAGAAAAAAATAAAGTTAGCTGGATAAGTAGAACTAAGTTAATTGAATTGTTAAATGATTCAGAACTTTTAAATAATATTTTATCCATAAAAATTATTAATTCTGATAAATTATCAAATTTCAATAATTTAAGTACTTACAACCAAATTAATGACTTCACAATAATAGTTATTTTAAAGGATTTTTCATTTTTCATAGGATTACCTTTCCCCTTTAGCAAAAAAGACTTTAAAAATCTTGAAGATATAGAAAATACATTAAAAAAGAATCTGACTTTAGGTTTATTATTCTTTGAGTTAGGTTCTTGGGTAACAGGAATTATAGAATATAAAAAAGTTTTATTTTCAAAAAGAGGCTCACGATATGTTAAAGGGAAGCATAAAGCTGGAGGACAATCACAAAGAAGGTTTGAGAGAAATAGAGAAAAGTGGATAGAAAGTCTTCAGAATAAAGTTTACCAAGACATTAAAAATTATTTGCTTCCCGAAAAAAACAAACTTGATTATTTTATTTGCTTGGGAGACACACATTCATTAAATAATCTTATAAACAGTACAAATTTAAAATATCTTTTTGGAGAAAAAATTATATTTAAAAAATCTAACCTAAAAAACTATACTTCTAAAACAATTATAAAAGCAGCATCAAATTTATGGTCCTCCAGAATATATTTAGATGATAAAAATGCTATAGTAGAAAAAATATGATTAACAAAAACAGATCAGAAAGAACAGTTTATTTTAACGGGAATTACATTCCTGAAAGCCAAGCAAAAGTTCCATTCAGAGACAGAAGCTTTAAATATGGCGACGGTGTTTTTGATATGACCAGAACTTTTGGTCACAAAATTTTTAAAATCAAAGAACATGTTGATCGTTTATATCAATCCCTAAATTACATGAGTATTCATATAAATTTATCTAAAAAAGAAATGATAGATATTTCAAATAAAGTTTTAGAAATAAATTTACCCTTAATTGACAATAAAGAAGATTATTGGGTAGGCCAAAGAATCTCTCGAGGTACAGATAAAGTTGGAGGAGAACAATGGGATATTGACGGAGGACCAACAATCATTGTTGAATGTGCTCCACTTCCATTAAAACCTAGAGCTTCCCTTTATGAAACAGGAATTAAAGTTTGGACACCTTCTGTTAGAAGAACTCCTTTTCAAAGTATGAGCCCAAGAGCAAAAACACACAATTATATTAATCTGATTCTTGGAGACAATGAAGTTAAAAACATAGATGAAGAGGCTTGGGCCGTATTATTAGATATTAATGGAAATTTGACTGAGGGAATGGGAAGCAATATTTTTACTGTTTCTAATAATATTCTCTATACTCCAAAAACACAAAGTATTTTAGGCGGAATTAGTAGAGAAACTGTAGTTAATTTAGCAAGAAAAATTGGAATTAAAGTGATAGAAAAAGATATTGAAATTTTTGAAGCTATAAATTCTGATGAAATGTTTTTAACTTCAACTAGTCTATGCGTATGTCCAGTTTCATTTTTTAATGGAAAAAAAATAGGTGAAAATATCTTTGGGCCAATAACAAAATCACTTATCAAAGCATATACAGATTTTGTAGAATTCGATTTCGTATCTCAATACCTTGACAACTTAGATTAATAATCATTTTATTTGATTAAAAGGTCAGTAATATTTCAACTTTTAAAATAATTTTAATCTAAATAAAAAAATATTAGCAGGCTATCAATGTTTCTGCTAAAATAACATGTCGCAATCATAAATTCGATTTTTGCAAGTAAAATATTTAAACAAAATTCAAACTAGGAGGAAAAAGTGTCATTAAAATTGAAGCCATTGGGTGATAGAGTAATTATCCAACCTTCAGACGATGATGTTGAAAAAAGCCCAGGTGGAATATATATTCCAGAAACTGCAAAAGAAAAACCTCAAAAAGGTAAAGTTGTTGCAGTGGGTACAGGCAGAACCACAGATGAAGGAAATACTATTAAGATGTCTGTAAAACTTAATGATATCGTTATCTATTCAAAATATGCTGGCACGGAATATAGTGAAAATGGTGCTGATTTTTTGATTGTAAAAGAAAGCGATATTCTTGCAATAGTTAGTTAATTAATAAATTAAACCCTCAATATGAGGAATCACGGAGATAAAAATGCCAAAAGATTTAAGTTTTGGTTCTGATGGTCGAACTAAACTAAAAAAAGGTATAGATACTTTAGCAGACACTGTTAAAGTTACATTGGGACCAAAAGGTAGAAATGTAATACTAGATAAAAAATTTGGTCCTCCACAAGTTTGTTCTGATGGAGTGACAATTGCAAAAGAGATTGACTTAGAAGATCCTTTTGAAAACATGGGAGCACAATTAATCAAAGAAGCTTCTAAAAAAACTAACGATGATGCTGGTGATGGAACTACAACATCAACTGTATTAGCCCAAGCAATTATTAAAGAAGGATTCAAGAATGTTGCCGCTGGCGCAGATCCATTATCAATAAAGAAAGGATTGGATGCAGCTGTAGGATCGGTAAGATCCACAATAGCAAAATTATCTACTTCCGTTGAAGGAAGAGATCAAATTGCTCAAGTTGCCAGTCTGTCTGCTCATGACGATGAAATGGGTCAATTAATTGCTGATGTTATGGATAAAGTTGGTAAAGATGGAGTGATTACTGTTGATGAAGGCAAAGGATTAGAATATGAAACTGATTTTGTTGAAGGAATGCAAATAGACAGGGGTTATATTTCTCCTTACTTCGTAACTAATGCTGAAAGAATGGAAACAGTCTTAGAAAATGCTTATGTCTTAGTAACAGATAAAAAGATTTCAGCTGTCTCTGATATCCTTCCAGTTTTAGAAAAAATATTACAATCTAATAAAAATGTTATCGTAATAGCCGAAGACCTTGAAGGCGAAGCTTTAGCTACTATAGTTGTAAATAAAATGAGAGGTACGTTAAATGGTTTAGCTATAAAAGCACCAGGGTTTGGTGATCGAAGAAAAGAAATGTTGGAAGACATAGCTATCCTTACCGGAGCTACAGTCATTACTGAAGATGTAGGATTAAAATTAGATACTGCAACTTTAGATGATTTAGGGCAAGTAGAAAGAATTCTTTCACGAAAAGACGATACTACTTTTGTTGGTGGCAAGGGAGACAAATCAAGAATACAAGGTCGTATTAACCAAATTAAAGCGCAAATAGAAGAAACAACTTCTGATTATGACAGAGAAAAACTTCAAGAGCGCATGGCTAAACTTTCTGGTGGAGTAGCAGTAATTAAAGTAGGCGCAGCCACAGAAATAGAATTAAAAGAGAAAAAACAAAGATTAGAAGATGCTTTATCTGCTACTAGAGCTGCAGTTGAAGAAGGCATTGTTCCAGGCGGAGGAACAGTATTAATTAGAGCATCTGAAAACTTATCTAACGTCAGTGGCACAGATTTGGAAACCGGAGTTAGCATTTTGAAAGCTGCATTGCAAGAGCCTATTAGAGTTATTGCAAATAATTCTGGTGCAGAAGGTGCTGTCATTTTAGATGAAATTAAAAAAGGTAAAGGTAATCATGGATATGATGCTGATACCGATCAGTTTGGAGATATGGTAACTCTTGGAATTATTGATCCAGCCAAAGTTACAAGAGCAGCGGTTGAAAATGCTGTCTCTGTAGCAGGAATGATTCTTACAACAGAATCTTTAATTACTGATAAGAAAGAAGATGCAGCTCCTGCTGCACCTCCTATGCCTGGTGGTGGTGGAATGGGCGGAATGGATTTCTAAAAAATCTTAAGGATAAAGAAAAAGAGGGCATTTGAAATGCCCTCTTTTTTATGAAAGATCTCTAATCACCAACATGATGATCCTAGCTTAATAACCCATCATACAATTTTATCATTCCCTCTAACCATTTTTCTTGAACTTTCGAATCCCATGATGGATCAAATTCAGGATACTTTTTAAGAATACTTGAAACAACAAAATTATTATTAAAATCAGTATTAGAACTATCGTTTTTGGAAACAATTTTAGTTCTGATTGAACCAGTATTGTTTTTTCTAGAAGATGTATGCCTCCTAGCAAGTATAAAAGAGGACAATTCTATACCAGCATCTTGGCAAGCTTGAATAAAAAATGCTTCGCATTTAATTATCACGCCTTCTTTAGTATTAAAAGATTTGAACACTTCATGAAACTGAGATTTAGTTGCTTTAGTTAAATCTATTTTAAAAATAGGCTCATACGTATTCATCAATATTCTTCTCAATATAGATCTACGATTTTCACCTTCACTGTTGACTAAGTGAGTTAATATTTCTTTAGGAATTCCATTTTCATCTATTAAATTAAGTACTTTTAATGCTGTCATTAACTGTTGTCCTGAAGTCCCAGAATATCTAGGGCCCCAAACACTTCTATCTATCCTTGAGGGGAAATTATCTTTTAGGAATTCCAAAAAATTTCGGAATGTTTTATAAGCTACATAAGGAGGAATCATTTTAGGATTTTTATACTTCTTTTTCTTATTAGTCTTTAAGATATTCTCTTAATATTCCAAAGTCAAATAGTTTTTAGAATACGCATTTTCCCCATCAGGACAATTTTTGATTATGCTTTTTGGAATGCTCAAAATTAATAGAATGAATAAAATAATATTGTCTCTAATGGAGAATTGTATATGAATATACTATTAAAAGATTTAATTAAAAATATAAACTTTGAACAAATATCAAAACCGAGTAAAAACTCTAACAGGTTAAGCAAATTTAAAAAATATGATTCTCCAATTATTTCAAAAAAATCTGATGGAACCATGAAAATTATTTCTGGAATTAATTATTTAATTGAAGCAAAAAATAGTGGCCAGAAAAGTTTAGAATGTGATTTATTTGAAGATCTTAGTGAACAAGAAAAACTTGAATTAGAAATTCAAAATTCTTACGAAATGCCTCATGTGAATGCAGTAAATTTAGGAAATCTTCTTGTAAATTACAGAAAAAAATTCAAAACAACTCAACAAGAATTATCTAGAAGAACAGGGATCACTGCAGGGACTATCCATCATTATGAAAGCCTGATCACTACACTTGCTCCTGAATTAACAGAACATCTTAATAAAGGAGAACTAACTTTCAAAGAAGCCAGAAGCATTGCTGACATTGATGAGACTAAAAGACAACTCGAAATAGCAAAACCATTTATAGAAGGTAAATTAAGTTCAGTGTACGTAGAAAAAATAGTTTCTATGGCTAAAAACAATGTTGACTTAAATATAGAAGTCATTATTGATAGCATTGTAAATGGAAAACCTATAGAAAAACCTGTAAAAGAAACAAATACTATTAAATCAGAAAAACCTTCAAATTCAAATATGATTTCAATAGAATCAAAAATTCTGGATTTATCTGCTGAAATTGCTTCTCTTCAAATGAAAAATGTTCCTGAATTTAAAAGGTTAAAATTAATTAGCACTTTAAGAATTTTGGAAAGTAGAGTAAAACTTACTCTGTCTTTCTTAAATTCAGGACCAACTGTTAACTTCAACACCCCTGTTACACTTTCAAATTTGGTGCCAGGGAGTTCAGTAAAAAGTAAAAAATGATGATTTAAAAAGATCAGGGTTAACTAAATAATTCTTTCTGTACATCGACTAGTGTTTCTTCTATAACTAATAGTAAATCATTAATTTCAGATGAAGAAATTGTTAAAGGAGGAGCAATAGGTAAAATATAATCTGAAACCTTAATCCAAACGCCCCTTTTTCTAAGACCATCTGTAATTCTTTTTCCTAATTTGGCTTTACTAGAAAACAATTCTTTTGTTTTTCTGTCTTTTACAAACTCTAAGCCCTGCAATAAGCCTGTTCCTCTAACATCTCCAATTATTTTTAGTTTACTTTTTAATTCTTTTAATCCGGTTTTTAATTGTTCTCCTCTAATTTTTGCATTAAATACTAGATTTTCATTTTCTATAATTTCAATATTTTTTAAAGCAGCAGCAGAACCTCCTGGATGACCAGAATATGTAAACATATGTTTAAAAGATTCTTCTTTTCCTCCATTAAATAATCTTGAAACTTGTGAACTAGCAATACTTGCCCCTAAAGGGAAATAACCACTTGTCATTCCTTTTGCAACACTCATAATATCTGGAGTAACTTTTACTAAATCAGAACCAAACCATTCTCCTAATCTGCCAAAACCGGTAATAATTTCATCAAATATTAAAATAACACCGTATTTTTCACATATGTTTTTTACCATAGGCCAATAATTTGAAGGGGGAACTACTCCTCCCAAAGGTTGAGCAACTGGTTCTCCTATAACGGCTGAAATTGAATCAGGGTTATGAAAAACAATTAAATCTTCTATCGCTTTTGCAGCTTTTTCTCCACATTCTTCTTCATTTCTTGCCCCAATTTCTTCAAATCTATATGGATTTGGATTTGGAGCATGTAAAACATTCAATGGCACAGGTTGATATTCATTTCTAGGTAAGAAAGGATGAGACCCTAGCCACATTGTTCCCAAAGTGCCACCATGATAAGAGCCTTTCCTACTGATGATCTTATATCTTCCTTTGTTTCCCTGTCGATTATGAAAAGCTTGAGCCATTTTAATCGATGTTTCGTTAGCTTCTGAACCTCCACTAGAAAAAAATGTCTTTGTTAAATTACCAGGAGTTAAATCTGCTATTTTTTGAGCTAATAAAATCGTAGCTTCAGTAACAGCAGAATACATATTCATACTAACGTTAGATAATTGTTCATAAATTTCTTTAGCAACTTCTTCTCTCCCGTAACCTATATTCCTAAAATACATACCAGATATTCCATCTAAATATCTGTTGCCTTCTTCATCCCAAACATAAATCCCTTTGCCTTCTTTTAAAATAGTAGGGCCTCCCTCAGAATTAAGGTCATCTGTGTTACTCATCCCTACAAACAAATGTTTTAAAGCTGACTCGTGAAGATTTTTTAGATTTTCCATAAAAGCCTTGATAAATATAAATACAATTATTACAAAATTCTATAATATAACTGAATGATAAAGAAAGGCGCTTTTACAGGATTAATTTTAGGGATAGTATTTTCTATTTTTTACTCTCTAATAAGTTATTGGATTTGCTTAAGCATCTCAACTTGTCCAAATACCTGGGGGCCTTATGCTATAGTTTTTTTAATTAGTTCTGTTAGTGGATTTTTACTAGGAGGATTTTTTGTTATCTTAGGAAAATTGCTATATAAATGGACTAAAGTTTAAATAGGTCATAATTCACCAAGGAGAAAACAATATGACTCAACATGATTTTGATATAGTTGTTATTGGAGCTGGTCCTGCAGGGTATCATTCTGCAATAAGGGCTTCTCAGCTAGGAATGAAAGTTGCCCTAATAGAAAAAGATGACGGTTCTGGAATAGGTGGGTTAGGGGGAGTTTGTTTAAATTGGGGCTGTATTCCTAGTAAATCCCTATTGAAAAATGCTGAATTGATAAATCAAATTTCTGAAGGTGAAAAATGGGGAATAAGTTTTGAAAAACTTAACATTGACTTTAGTAAAGCAGTAAAAAGAAGCAGAGAAGTTTCTTCAGCACTAACACAAGGAATTGGTTACTTAATCAACAAAAATAAAATCACTTTATTCAATGACAATGCAAAATTTACCTCTAATGAAACAGTAATTTTAACTTCTTCGAAAGATATTATTAAAGCACCAAAATTTATTATTGCTACAGGTGCTAGACCAAAAAGCTTGCCTAATTTAGAAATAGACAAAAATTTTATAATTACTAGTAGAGAAGCATTAGATCTAAAAGATTCTCCTAAGTCTATAGGGATAATTGGAGCAGGAGCAATTGGAGTTGAATTTGCTTACCTTTTTCACTCTTATTCTTCTGAAGTAATGTTGTTTGAAATGCTTCCTCATTTAGTTCCTAATGAAGATGAAGATGTTTCGGTTGAATTAGAAAAATCTTTTTCAAGTAGAGGGATAAAATTTGCCACTAATTGCAAAGTCTTAGGAACGTCAATAAAAGAAAATAAGGTGATCATAAAATATGAACACAACGGATCCGAAAATCAATATGAATGCGAAAAGGTTTTATTAGGAGTAGGGGTTCAACCAAACACTGATAATTTAGGTTTAGAGGAAATAGGCGTAACTCTTGAAAAAGGATTTGTATCTATAGATGAAAATATGTCAACAAATATTAAAAATATTTACGCAGTAGGAGATGTAACTGGAAAACTAATGTTAGCTCATGTTGGTTTTTCTCAAGGCGCTATTGCAGCTGAACATGCTTCTGGTGAAACTGTACATTCACTTGATTATAAAGAAATGCCTAGATGTACATATTGTCAGCCTCAGATTGCCAGCATTGGGCTCACTGAGAAAGAAGCTCGTGATTCAGGAAGATCAATTAAAACAGCAAAATTTCCATTTAAAGCTGTTGGAAAAGCTATAGCAATAGGAGACTCAGAAGGATTTGTAAAATTAATTACTGATAATGAATCAGGTGAACTTATTGGAGCACATTTAATAGGCCCAGAAGTAACAGAATTAATCGCTGAAATTGGAATTCTAAAGTTACTTGAAGGAACAAATGTTGAGTTAGGAATGCTCACTCATGCACATCCCACTTTATCTGAAGCCTTAAAAGAAGCAGGATTAGCAATATCAAATGAGGCAATTCATTTTTAATTAATCTGTGTGAAAAACTTCTTCTAGGGTTACAATTCGCTTTTCAGCATAGTTATTTCCAATATTTTCGAAATATGGAGCCATAAAATCTTGCCATTTTTTATTTATTTCTTGATCTTCAATAGATAAAATTTTTTCAATTCTATCGAGTGTTTCAAAATATCCAAAAAGAAATCCTTCTGGTGTCATGAAAATTGAATAATTTTTACGCCCATTTCTTCTTATGACATTCAACACTTCAGGCCAAACATTTTGATGGTGTTTTTTATATTCTTCTTTATGTTCTTCTTTAATTTTGAACATAAAACAAACTCTTTTCATATAAAATTAATCTGTGTGAAAAACTTCTTCTAACTCCATCATGCTTTCATCAGGATGTTGATCTCCAATATTTTCAAAATACTGAGCCATAAAATCTTGCCATTTACTATTAATGTCTTCAGTGGACATTAACTCTAAAGCTTTTTCAAAGCTATGAGGTGTTTCAAAATATCCAAATAGAAGTCCCTCTGGTGTCATAAATATAGAGTAATTGTTCCATCCATGTTTTTTTAACGCTTCTAACATCTCTGGCCAAACATTTTGATGGTGTTTTTTATATTCTTCTTTATGTTCTTCTTTAATTTTGAATAAAAAACCAACTCTTTTCATGTAAAATCTCCTTGAGGATTTTATTTATATATAATCATGAGAAAAGATTACAGTTTAATGAAGAAAAAACAAAATCAACAATTTTTATATGATATTCTGGAAGACGTTTTAAAATATGCAGAAATGCTTTCTCATTCATCACCAAATCAGTTAATTAAATTAACAATTAATGAAGAATTAATTCCTTCTTTATATACTTTCAAAACATTTCTTGAGCTTGAAAATTTAATGTACCCTGAAGTTGCCATTTCTCTTAGATCCTCTATTAAAGCAGCCTCCAAAATAGAAACCATAAATAGAGAAACTGTATTTTTACTGAGTAAGGTAAAAATTCTAAGAGAAGAAACACTTAGATTAAAAAAAACCTTACAATAGTTATTTACATGTCTGCAAATATTACAGTTCAAATAAATCTTGAATATCAAAAAAATATTTCTCAAAAATTAATTGTTGATGTTGCAAATATTGCGAGAAAAATAGGATCAAAAGGTCTTTGTTCTAGTTCAATTGGGATTGTAATTACTAATAATGAAGAATTGAAAAGTCTCCATTATCGCTACCTAGAAGAAAATACTGTGACAGATGTTCTGGCATTCCCTTACAATGAAATATGGAAAGAGGGAAAATTGTTAAATGGATCAACTATAGACACTTTGGATAATGAACATAACCATCTAGGAGACATAATTGTTTCTTTCCCTCAAGCTCAAAAACAGGCACAAATGTATAAACATCAAATAGAAATCGAAATTGCAACATTAATTGCTCATGGAACTTTACATCTTTTAGGTTTTGATCATTTTAAGCAATCTGAAAATATTCTAATGAAAGAAAAAACTCTAATGATTTTAAAAAAGTTTAACTTCTCTAACCAAACACTCTAATTTTTACGTAAATTATGTCGACAAATAATACCAATAAAAAAGTACTATATCTAAGATGGAGGCCTCAATTATTTAAAGAAGTTATAGGCCAAGAACATGTAACTACAACTTTAAAAAATGCTATTGCTGCTAAAAACTGGTCTCACGCATATTTATTTTCAGGGCCTAGAGGAGTAGGAAAAACTTCTACTGCAAGAATTCTTGCAAAATCTCTAAATTGCCAAAACCCTATTGAAGGAGAGCCTTGCGAAAATTGCTTTAATTGTAAATCAGTTATTACAGGAAACATGATTGATTTAATTGAAATTGATGCAGCATCCCATAGAAAAATTGAAGATATTAGAGATTTAAAAGATAGCGCTCAGTATTTACCTAACTCAGGAAAATATAAAGTTTACATTATTGACGAGGCTCATGGTTTAACTAAATTTGCTGCAGAAGCTTTACTAAAATTACTTGAAGAGCCACCATCTCAAGTCATAATTATTCTTGCAACTACAGAAATTCAATCTTTACCACCTACAATAGTATCCCGATGTCAAAGATTTGATTTTCGAAGAATTTCCAATAATAACTTGACAGAACATTTAGCAAAAATATGTAAAACTGAAAATATTTCAGCTACGCAAGAATCCTTAGAATTAATTTCAAAAGTGTCTACAGGTAGCCTTAGAGATGCAGAAAATATTCTTGAGCAAATATCAGTTCAATTTAATTCCCTATTAACAGAAGAAAATGTTTCATCTTCTTTAGGCTTAATTGATGAAACCATTAGTTTAAAAATTGCTTCATCTTTGTTAAATGGAGACACATCTTTAATTTTGCAAGATATTCATTCTCTAATAGATTTAGGGGTTGACCCCTTAGAAATACAAAAACAAATACTCTCTTCTCTTAGAGCAATCGCGCTTACAAAAGTTGGAGAAACAAATATTCTTATTCAATCAGAAGATTTCTTAATCAAATCTTCTGATATTTCAAAAAAATTTTCCCTAAACACCATAGTTAAAACAACTAATGAATTGTCTAAACATGAAATAATTTCTGGAGAACATCCTCCAATTTCTCTGGAAATTGCATTAATAAACGTAATTATAAAAAATAAAAATTCAGTAACTCAAAAAACTAATGTTGCTCCAACAACAAAGTTGGATAAAGGCTTTACTAAACCAATTAACAACCCTGTTCCAGAAAAAAAACCTTTTGAAAAAAGAAATGATTCTAAAAAAGAACCAGAGATTAAAAAAAGACCTTCAGAAACAACTTTAGTTAAACAAAAGACTGGAAATTCTTTCACTTTAGATGAAAAGTGGTTAGCCGTTTGTGAAAAACTCAAAAGATCAAAAGGGAAAAAGTATTTTCTGGGAGCATTACTTAGGAATGTACAAAACCCTTCACCTCAAAATTCTATACTAACTTTAAAATTTAAAAGTAACACTTTCACTGAAAATATGATTGAAGAAATAAAAGATCAACAAGTAAAAAAATTAATCGAAAGTACTGTATCTGAAGTGTACAATGAAACTATAACCATAAAAATTATGTCTATCAATTCTTCAAAAGACAACAATAATGATTCAGCAAACATTGAAGATAGCCCTATAGTAAGAATGGCTATTTCTATGGGAGCAAAAGTAATCGATAAAAAGGATGATCAATAAAATGAATAAAATGAATTTATTAAAACAAGCACAACAATTAAAACAAAGAATGGAAGCAGCGCAAAAAGAAATTGAATCATTAAGAGTTGAAGGTTCTTCTGATAGAGGCTCTGTAAAAGTAGTAATGACTGGAGATAAACTTTTATCTTCAATAGAAATTGACCCTAAATTCCTGTCATCTTCTAATACTGTTGAGTTAGAACAACATATAGTTTCAGCAATCAATGAAGCATCTAAAAAAGCTGAAAAGCAAGCATCTAAAAAAATGAAATCTCTCACTGGAGGGTTTAAAATCCCAGGTATGGGATTTTAACTTTTAATGGAATCAATAAATAACAAAATAATTCCAAAGCCTATTAGAAATTTAATTCTAGCTTTCAGTAGCCTTCCAGGCGTAGGTCCTAAAACTGCACAAAGACTTACATATTTTGTAACTCAAAAATCATCAGAAGAAATAGAAACGCTTTCTCAAGCTTTAACTTCTGTAAAACAAAATATCGTTTTTTGTGAAATATGTTTTTACATAATGGAAAACACAGATACAAAAAATTCTCGTCTCTGTTTAATTTGTGAAGGAGATCGCAACAAAAATGAAATTTGCATAGTTGAAAACCCCTTAGATGTCATTGTTATAGAAAATTCTGGGATTTATGATGGCTTGTACCATGTATTACATGGGGCGATTTCACCAATGAATGGTTTAGGGCCAAATAATTTAAAAATTGAATCTCTAATGAAAAGAATTACTAACGACATTCATGAAATAATCTTCGCAACCAATCCAACAATGGAAGGAGAGGCAACTGCAATGTATATTCAAGAATTACTTTCAGAGTTAAAAACAAAACCCACTATTACAATGCTTGCTAGAGGGTTGCCAACGGGAGCAGATTTGGAATATTCAGATTTTTCAACTTTAAGCCATGCTTTTGAAAACAGATCTTCTTTTAATTAGCTCTGAGTAAAATACTAATTTAAATCATTTTTTATTATGACAAAAAATTATTTTGCCACAGGAATTATTAGTAAATCTTCAAATTTTGGAGAAGCAAATAGTATTTTTCATTTAATTACAAGAGAACATGGTCTAGTAAGAGCTGTAGCAAAAAGTGTACGAAAACCAAGAAGTAAATTAAAAGGTCACTTGGAAATTTTAAATCAAGTAACAGCTTATTTAAGAAAAGGAAAAAATTTAGACTTAATTACTCAAGTTGAAAGTATTAATTCTTTTAATTTAATTAAAAAAAATTTAAAGCTAATAGCTAAAGCATGTTATATCACAGAACTAACAGAATCCGTTTTAAGCGAAAATCAGCCAAACACTAAACTCTTTGATTTATTGGTATCTTCGCTAAAATTAATAGAAACACATAAAAAAGAACTCTTATTAATTCATTGTTTTGAGTTTCAATTATTAACATTATCAGGGTTTAAACTAGTGTTTCTAGAATGTGTAAACTGCGAAAAGGAAATAAGTAAAAACTCACATGTTTTTTCTCCCAGTCAAGGAGGAATTCTTTGTTCAGATTGCAAAAAACTAGAAAACACAAAATTAATAAATTTAAACATCATGACTTTGAAAATTCTTAGAAATATGAGTCGAGAAAACTTTTCATCATTAATAGAATTGTCTCCTCCAAAAAACATACTACAAGAATTGTCTAGAGTTTTTGATGAAAGCATAAGAGAATTATTGGGAGTAAATTTAAACTCTCAAAAATTTTATCAAACCATTATGAAACATTAATTTAAATTATTGTTGATAAAATAAATGTGATCATATTCTCAAAAGGAAAAAATTGGAAAGTAAAAATATAATTATTAAGGGAGCTCGAGAACACAATCTAAAAAATATAGATGTAGAAATTCCTAAAAATAAACTTGTAGTAATAACTGGAGTTTCAGGTTCAGGCAAGAGTTCATTAGCATTTGATACCATTTTTGCTGAAGGACAAAGAAGGTACGTAGAGTCTCTTTCTGCTTATGCTAGACAATTTCTTGGAAGACTAGAAAAGCCTGATGTAGACAGAATTGAAGGCCTAAGCCCAGCAATATCTATAGACCAAAAAGGTGTTACAAAAAACCCTAGATCTACTGTTGGAACAGTAACAGAAATTTTCGACTATCTTCGTCTTTTATACTCAAGGATAGGAAAAGCCCACTGCCCAAAGTGTGGATTACCAGTAACAAAACAATCAGCAGAAGAAATGATGAATTCTATATTAACTTTTCCTGAAAATTCTAGAATCTCTCTTCTTGCTCCATTGGTAACACATATGAAAGGAGAACATAAATCACTTATTGATGATCTAAGAAAAAAGGGGTTCATAAGAGTTCAAATAGACGGAAAAATTTTGGATCTTGATTCTACTTTCGAATTGGATAAAAACAAATGGCACACAATTGAAGTAGTTGTAGACAGATTAATAATTAAAAAACATATTGATAAAACAAGATTATTTAACTCAATCGAAACTTGTTTAAAAATTGGAAAAGGTTCTCTAGTTTGCCAAATGCAAGAAAAGGACAAAAAAAGATTCTCAGAAACTCTAAGCTGCAACAAATGTAAACTTAGCTTAACAGAATTGGAACCTAGAAATTTTTCTTTTAATACTCCGTACGGCGCCTGTAAAAACTGTTCAGGATTAGGGTTTAATCTTCAAGCAGATCCATATCTAATAATTCCAGATCAAAATAAATCTTTATCTGAAGGGGCCATAGAGCCATGGACATTAAAAGACGGATCCTTATCTTGGGAACACAATTTTATAAAATCTTTATCAAGCACCTTTAATTTTTCTCTTAATATTCCATTCAAACAATTACCACCTGAAATAATAAGTGAAATTCTATATGGAACAAAAAACGAAACTATTCCAATTACATATTTATCCAAAAGAGGAAATGAAAGAATTTGGAACACAAAGTTTGATGGAGTAGTCCATATACTCGAAAAACGTTATCAAAACACAGACTCAGATTCCGTAAGAGATTTTCTCTCTAATTACATGGTTCAAAAGAGGTGTGATATCTGCTCGGGACAAAGACTGAACCAAGAATCTTTAAGTGTTACAATTCTAGACCTCAATATAATGGAAATTTCTTCTCTTTCTGTTTTTAAATGCTTGGAATGGCTAAAATTATGTTCATCCCAAAACATTGAAGATAAAAAACGATTAACTAGTACAGAAAGATCTATTGGATCTCAAATTTTCAAAGAACTTAAAGCACGACTAACATTTTTAACAAAAGTTGGGTTAGATTATTTAAGCATTAACAGATCTACTTCCACTTTAAGCGGAGGAGAAAGTCAAAGAATTAGACTTGCTACTCAAATTGGCTCAGGGCTTACAGGAGTATTGTATGTCTGCGATGAGCCTTCAATTGGACTTCATCCTGTAGATAATCATTTACTAATCAATACATTATTAGAATTAAGAGATCTAGGAAACACAATACTTATAGTTGAACATGATGAATCAATAATGAGGGCATCAGATAACATAATTGATCTAGGGCCTGGTGCTGGAAATAAAGGAGGAAACCTAATTGCTCAAGGAGAACCAAATAAAATACATCTTTCAGAAGATTCCTTAACTGGTCAATATCTTTCAGGAAAGAAAAAAATTGATTTTCCATTAAAAAGACGAAAAGGTTCAAAATTAAATATCACCGTAAAAGGAGCCCGAGAAAATAACTTATCTGACATAGATATAGACATCCCTTTAGGAAAAATAGTTTGCGTAACAGGCGTTTCAGGATCAGGAAAAAGCACTCTTGTTAATGAAATAATTTATAAAAATATTTCTAAACTATTATATAAAACTAAAGAAATACCAGGAGAGTGTGATGAAATTCTAGGTATTGAAAATATTGATAAAGTAATAAATATTGACCAAACTCCTATAGGCAGAACACCTAGATCAAACCCAGCTACCTACACAGGAGTCTTCACATCCATAAGAGAACTTTTTGCTTCTGTTCCAGAATCAAAAGCCAGAGGCTATAAAACAGGAAGATTCTCCTTTAATGTTAAGGGAGGAAGATGCGAATTTTGTTCAGGTGCAGGATACACTGAAATTCAAATGCAATTCTTACCGGATGTTACTGTTCCTTGTGAATTATGTAGAGGAAAAAGATATAATCGAGAAGCTCTAGAAATTAAATTCAAAAATTTAAATATCAGCGAAGTTCTTGACCTTACTGTTTCAGAAGCTTATAAATTATTCTTTAACATTCCAAATATAAAAAATAAATTCCAAACTTTAATAGATGTCGGATTAGGATACATAAAATTAGGGCAACCTGCTACAACATTAAGCGGAGGAGAAGCACAAAGAATAAAATTATCAAGCCAACTTTCAAAAAAAAGCACCGGAAAAACTCTTTATATTCTTGATGAGCCAACTACAGGCCTTTCATTTGAAGATTGTAATAATTTAGTAAAAATTTTACATAAACTTGCCGATTCTGGTAATACTATACTGCTTATTGAACATCATTTAGATTTAATAAAAAACGCAGATTGGGTAATTGACCTAGGGCCAGGAGCTGGAGCTAAAGGAGGAAAAATCGTTGCTCAAGGAACTCCAGAAAATATTATAACGAAAAACAAATCATTTACTGGAAAATATTTAAAGTCAGTCTCTGGAATAAAACCTAAAAAAGAATCAGGAAAAATTAAAGTTATTCCTCGTATTCACAAAAATTCACAAACTAAAAATTCTATGATAAACAACTCTTTTATATTTCCATCAAGACCTGAAACAAAAAAAGTTGTTCCAAGAAAATCAAGAAGATTTAGAAGGAGAAAAATTAAAACCTAGTTTAAAATTCAACTTCTTTTTCTATTTTGGAATTATCTATATTCATCCCTAATCCCATTTCATTTGGAATACCAATAAATCCATTTTTTGGAGAAACTGGATTTAATAAAAAGAATTGATGAATATCATTCCATTTAACTAAATATTCTTGATAAGGAGTATGTATTGAAGATTGAGAAAGAGAAAAATGTATACCTGCCTTAGAAGAATGTCCATGGGGAATTGTAATAAGATCATGTACTGTTGCATAACTTGCTATTTTTAATGTTTCGCTCAATCCTCCTGCCCAATAGATGTCTGGCTGCAATATATCTAAAGCTTCTTGATCAACAAACCTTTTAAAACCCCATCTAGTGTATTCATGCTCAGCGCCAGACAAAGGTATAGAGGTTCTTTCTCTTAATTGTCTATAAGTGTCTATTCTGTCAGGCATAGCAACTTCTTCAAGCCACCGAGGTTCATATTCTTCAATATATGAAATCATTTTTACAGCATAGCTTAAATTCCAGCTTTGCCAACAATCAAGCATAATATCATCATCTTCACCTAACGTTTCTCTTAATGTTTTTACTAAAGATACATTTTTTTTAAAACCTTCAGGTCCACTCATAGGCCCATGCCTAAAGAACCATTTTTGTGCAACATATCCCATTTCTTTGAATTGCAATGCTCTCTCTTTAACTAACCCAAGGTCTTCAACCGCAAAACCTAACATGCTTGCGTATGCAGGCATTTTCTCTCTTGTTGGTCCACCAAATAATTTATATACAGGTTGCTGCAAAATTTTTCCTTTTAAATCCCATAGCGCGCAATCAATAGCACTTAAAGCAAGCATAGGAGTTCCCTGTCTTCCATGAACCTGATGTCTATGCATTTGATCCCAAATTAACTCGATTGCAAGAGGATCTTTTCCTATAAGTAAATCTATTAGTTGTTCTTTAATCAAATAAGCCTGAGCCTTATCTATTGGGCCGCCTATTCCTGTTGCCCCTTCATCTGTTTTAATTTCAATAAATATTGCAGAAATAGGATATGCCAATCCTTTTTGGTTATTAAAACCAAGATTAGTTTCAGGTCTTCCACTAACAAAACCTTGATTTCTGTAATCAGGATAAATATCAAGTGGCATTACTAGCCTTTCTTCCCAAAAAATATTTTTTGTTTCAAGTGTTCCGCTTAACTCTCTTAATTTTATTTTAGTAATTTTCATTTTTATTTACCTAATAGATTTTTATTTATTTAATATTTAGTTAATATTATCTTTAATTTTAGTGATTATTAATACTTTATAGGAGATAAGTAATGGTAGGACAATTAAGAACATACACAATAAACAAAGGAATGATGGAAAGTTGGCTAAATCTTTTTAACGATGTGTTAATTTCAAAAGTTAAAGAAGCAGGAATGGGAATACAAACTGCATGGGTTAATGAAGAGAATACTCAATTCATTTGGATCAGAACTTTTAACAATAAAGAGGAAATTGAAGAAAAAGAAGCTAAGTTTTATGGAACCGATTGGTGGAAAGAAAATGTTGATTTTATTCGAGGCCATCATGCTCACAGAGAAATTGTTCTTATAGAACCAATTCTTCCAGATGGAGCTTAATTAGGAGCTTAAAATGCTTTCTACAAATTGAGGCTGCCCATTAATAAAATCTTGAATATTAGTGGGAGTTTTACCTTCTAATTGAATTAAATGTAGTTCAAGTGATCCTTTTTTTGTTGCAACAATAATTTGGTTACTTGAAGTGCGTTTAACATGTCCAGGTTTTTCAAAAATATGCTCAGAAGTTTTTGCTTTTAGAATCTTAAGATTCTTGTTATTCCAAAAAGAAAAAGCCATCGGCCAAGGATTATATGCTCTGATTTGTCTTTCAATTTTTTCAGCTTCTTCATTCCAATTAATTTTTCCATCTGATTTTCTTATTATTTTTGTGAATGTAGCATCACTATGGTTTTGAGGAGTTTCAGAATATTTACCAGTATTAATTTTTCTAATTGTATTTATTAATAACTTTGTTCCTTTTTTAAATAATTTATATGTTAACATTTCTCCATTATCCTCTGGAAAAATTTTAACCTTAACTTGAGCTAAAATTGGCCCCGTATCAAAACCTTCATCCATCTTCATTATAGAAACTCCTGTATCTTCACAACCATCAAGCAAGGGTGTAATTATTGGACTTGGTCCTCTATATTGAGGTAACAAAGAAGGATGAATGTTAATTGCTCCAAATTTAGCAGAATTAATAACATCCACATCTAATTTTGCACCATAAGAACATAAAACTATTAAATCTGCATCAAGTGACTTTAGGAAATCAGAATTTGGAGAAGAAGTAGAGAATTTTATATCTAAATTAATTGCAGCTGTCTTTACGGGAGTAAAAGTTTTTGATTTTCCTCGACCTCTAATTTTATCTTCTTTTGTATATACAAAGATCACCTCAAAAATTTTACTTACTTCCTCAAGACATTTAGCAGACTCTTCTGGGGTGCCAATAAATATTATTTTCAAAATAGTCTCCTTTTTTGGGAAATTTTTCTCCAAGAACAAATGTTCTTTTTAGGCTGTTTGTGAAATATTACACAATAATTAAACAAAATTATCTGATTTTTTTTAAATTCTAAATAATTAACCGTATCGCTCTTTCAATGAGGTATGATATGTTTTTTTTAGATAAAAGTTTATTGTGCAACATTGTAACTAATAACTCTAGTATCTAGTTAATCAACGAGTAAAGATTTTACTCCCAAATTAAAAAATAGCCATTATTTGGAAGTCTTTTCTTTGTAAAAATTTGGAGTTAATTTGAAAAACCTAAGTGCTGAAAAATTATGGTCTACGGCATTAAGTCATCTCGAAATGGAAATGCCAAAGGCTAATTTTGAAACTTGGTTAAAAAACACTACAGCCTTATCTTTTAACGAACAGTCTTTAGTTATTTCTACTATCAGTCCTTTTGCTGCTGAAATGCTATCAAAACGATTATTGCCTACTATTTCTCGTGTTGTAGATAACATTGCAAACACATCAATTTCTATAGATTTTAAAGTTTTTGTAGCCCCTGAAAAAAATTCTTTTGAAAATTTATCAAAATCAAAAAAGCCAATAACTCAAGGATTTCAAAAAAAATATTTTACTCCAATCAAATATACATTTGACTCCTTTGTAGTTGGTCCCTCAAACGAACTTGCCTATTCATCAACACAGCAAATAGCTGGTTCAAAATCGGTTAAGTTTAATCCTTTGTATTTATATTCTGATGTTGGTTTAGGAAAAACTCATCTTCTGCATGCTATTGCTCATTCATTATCTGCAAAAAATTTAAATACTAGATATATTACTGGAGAAATGTTTACCAACGAATATATTTTTTCCATTAAAGAAGGGAAAATAAATGATTTCAGAGAAAAATATAGCAAACTTGATGCGCTTTTAGTTGATGACATTCATTTTTTATCTGGAAAAAATCAAACTCAGGAAGCATTTTTCCATATATTCAATGAACTATTTATAGAAGGCAAACCAATTGTAATTGCAGGAGATGATCCTAAAGATCTTGCAGAAATTGAATCTAGAATTTTATCCAGGCTTCAAGGCGGACTTGTAGTAGATATTCAAAAACCTGATTATGAAACCAGAATAGTGATTATTGAGAAAAAGGCTTCTTTAGCAAATGTAACTATAGAACCAGAAGTAACAACTTATTTAGCAAAAATGTGTAGAAATAATGTTCGTCAAATTGAAATGGCTCTCAATAGAATTTTAGCTTTTGCTCAATTGAAAAACTGTCCAGCATCATTAGTTTTAGCTGAAAATGTTATTAAAGGATTTCGGATAAATAACACTCCTTCTATTCCTTCTATTGAAGAACTTCTTTCATATATTTGTAAATATTTTGATATAAATATTTCTTCTTTGAAAAGTAGCAAAAGAGAACAAAAATTAATCTATGCCAGGAAAATTTCTTATTATATTTTACGTAAAAATCTAAACTTAACTTGGAGCATAATAGGAAAAATTATTGGTAACAAAAACCACTCCACTGTCTTGCAAGCATACAGGTCAATAGAAGAAGATTTAAAAAAATCTTCATTGGCTAGGAATGATTTACAGCAAATAAAGAATCACTTTAATTTCTAAGTTAACAAAATGTTCAAAACTGTTTAATATTTGTTATAAAATCATTAATTTTGACAATTAAATGTTAATTATAAAAAGCCATTAATTTATTTAAACCAAAAATCATATCAAAATTCATTTTTAGTTAAAGTTTTGAACATTTTGTTTTTTAAAATAAGCTTAATCCCACAAACTTAATATTAATAACACTCTTATTATGATTATTAAAAGAAATAAATTGATTGATTTAACAATAATTAATATTAAATCTGGTAAAGGAGGAAATGGACATGTTTCCTTTAGAAAAGAAAAATTTGTTCCTAAAGGAGGGCCTGATGGTGGTAAAGGAGGAAATGGAGGATCAATAATTTTATCGTGTGATTCAAACAGTCTTGGATTAGGAGAGTTAAATTTTATTAAAATATTTGAAGCTAAATCAGGTCAAGATGGCATGAGTAAAAATAGATCTGGTAAGAATGCTGAAGATTTAATTCTTAAGGCACCTAAGGGAACTTTAGTGTGGATAGAACAGAACAATAAATATATTTTTGCAGGAGAACTTTTGAAAAAAAATGATTCTATTATGCTTGCAAAAGGTGGTAAAGGAGGAAATGGGAATAAAAAATTTGTTTCAGCTAATAATCAGGAACCATTGCTAGCTGAAGCAGGTGAAAAAGGCAAAAATCTTAATATAAAATTAGAACTTAGAATAATCGCAGATGTAGGTTTAGTAGGATTTCCTAATGTAGGAAAATCAAGTGTTGTAAATGCATTAACTAATGCAAAACCAAAAATTGCTGATTATCCATTTACTACTTTAGAACCAGTTATTGGAGTTGTGAACAATCAATGGAATTCAATAACAATAGCAGAAATTCCAGGGCTTATTGATCAAGCTAGTAAAGGTAAAGGTTTAGGCCATCAATTTTTAAAACATATAAAAAGAGTAAATTTAATAGTTCATATTTTAGATGCTAGTAAAAATAATTTATTTGAAGAGTTTGAAAAAATTAATAAAGAAATCATGTTATTTGATAAAAATTTATTAAAAATTAAAAAACTTATAGCTATTAATAAAATTGATCTTGTTGAAAATTTGAATGGCATAAATCAAATCAAATTGGAGTTTGAAAAAAAAGATTGGACAGTTTTGACTATTTCAGCACTTACAGGACAAGGAATGGAAGAATTAAAAAAGATTTTGATTCGAGAAGCAAATAAAATATTAGCTTCGAAAGTTAAATTTAATAAAGCTTCAAATTTTGTTAAAAAAGACCGGTTAACAATAGAAAACAATAAAGTAATTATTTTAGATCAAGAAATAATACAAATAGCTCAAGGCACTGATTTGGCAAACCCCAATGCCCAAATTCAATTTTATGGCGAAATGAAAAAGAAAGGCCTTACAAAATTATTAGAAAATGCAGGCATTAAACGTGGTGATAAAGTTTGGCTTGAGGATATTGAAATGGAGATGGGATGATCCCCAAAATAGGTATTCTAGGTGGAACTTTTGATCCTATTCATTTTGGACATTTTAGTTTGGCTAGAAGCTCTTACGAAGAACTTAATTTAGATAAAATCATTTTAATTCCCACAAACTATCCTTGGCTTAAAAAGCCTTTTAATTTAACTGAATCCTCTCATCGAATAAAGATGATTGAGCTTTTTATAAAAAATATAAATTGGCTAGAATTATCTAATATAGATATCTTGCGAGGAGGAAATTCTTACACTAAAGATACTTTAGAAGAATTAAAGACAATTTTTTCTGAAGAAACAAAAATGTATTTAATCATAGGCTCTGATAGTTTGATTGATTTTCCAAAATGGAAAGATCATAAAGAAATTCTGGAGTTAGCTGAGATAGTTGTAGCTAAAAGGCCTGGTTTTGAAACAAATTTGAAAGATCTCCAAGAATTTAACACGTTAAATTCTTCTATGTTAAATATTTCAAGTACTATAGTAAGAAGTAATATTAAAAAAGGTTTATCAATTGATGGGCTAATATCTTTAGAAGTAAAAAATTATATAAATAACAATAAATTGTATACTTAAATCCTCACGCTTATGAAAGAAAAATATTTAACAGCCTTATTAAACAGAATTAATCATTTAAAAGCCTTTAAAACCGGTGACTTTTTGTTGTCATCAGGAAAAAAAAGTGATTTCTATTTTGATGGAAGATTATTGACCCTTGATCCTGAGGCACTAAATGCAATTACTGAATTGTTTCTGAATATTATTAGAGAAAAAAAAGTGAATTTTATAGGTGGCCCAGCAACAGCATCGATACCTATTATCAGTTCGTTAGTATTATCTAGTTTTGATAACAACAAAAAAAATCCCAATGAATTAATTTCTGGATTTTTTGTTAGAAATAATCTAAAAACTCATGGAACAGGAAATATTATAGAAGGCCATCTTTTAGAAAAATCTAGAGTAATAATTATTGATGATACTTTAACTACAGGAAATAGTATTCTTCAAACAATTAAACATGTAGAAAAAAAGCAATGTGATATTGTAGAAATTTTAACTATTTTAGATAGAAATGAGAAAGGAAAAATGAATTTAAACAATTTGGGGTACAAAGTAACTTCGTTATTAATTTACAATAATCAGAATAAAATAATTGAAAAAAATTTATAGATTACATATCTATATTAGCTTCAAGTGCATGAGTTCTAATAAAATTTCGTCTTGGCAAAACTTCGTCACCCATTAGGGTTGTAAATAAATCTTCAGCTCTTTCGGCATCTTCTGTAGTTACTTGTAGCATCATCCTTCTTTTAGGATCCATTGTTGTGTCCCAAAGCTGATCTGCATTCATTTCACCTAAGCCTTTATATCTTTGTATAGTTACTCCAGTGTTATCAGCATGTTTTTCTAATATTTCAGGTAAGCTTTTCCAATTCACACTCTTTTCTACAGTTTCAGAACTTTTCATTATATTAAAATCACCTTCACCAAAAATTGGCTTTATGTCTTTGTATGCTCTTCTTGCTCTATTCAAAGTAGGGTGATTATAAATATCAGAAGTAAGAGTAAAGCCATCAACGTCAAATGTTTTTTCTGGTATTTCCTCAACCTCAACGGGTTCTATATCCTCTTCAATTTCTTGTATTGAACTTTCTTCACTTGAGTTTGAATCGAACAATGAAGGTTGAGAATCTTCAATTTCTATCAAGGGCTTTTCAGGTAGAAAATCGAGATTTTGAAAAGAACTGTCATTTAATAAAGTAAAGACAGTTTTTTGAGGAATTTCGATTGTTTCTAATGCATCTAGACTAGTGATTAAATCTCTTAATTTTCCTATAAAAGATCCTAAATTTGCACCTGATAATGAAGGAGAATTGTTGCTTGAAGATTTTACAGTAAGTTTTCCATATACTTTTTGTGCCATCCAACGATCTTTATCTTCTTCTGTAAATAGCCATTGAGATGATTTTCCTCTAATTACTTTATACAAAGGAGGCTGTGCAATGAAAAGATGACCATCATCAATTAAGCTTGGGATGTACCTAAAAAAGAAAGTTAAAAGAAGAGTCCTTATATGTGCCCCGTCAACATCTGCGTCAGTCATAATTACCACTTTATGATATCTTAATTTGGTTTGATCGTATTCGTCTTCAAACCCTGCCCTTATTCCACAACCTGTTGCCCTAATCAAAGCTTCTATTTCTGTGTGAACCAATACTTTGTCCACTCTAGCTTTTATAGTATTTAAAATTTTACCTCGTAATGGGAGAATAGCTTGATAAAGTCTGTCTCTACCCTGTTTTGCCGTTCCTCCTGCGGATTCTCCTTCCACAATAAATAACTCACATAATGAAGGGTTTTTTTCGGAACAATCAGCTAGTTTTCCAGGCAGTGATCCCCCTTCCATGGCACTTTTCCTCAAAACTAAATCTCTTGCTTTCTTAGCTGCCTCTCTAGCTCTTGCTGCAGTTGCTGCTTTGTCTAAAATACTTCTTGCATCATTAGGATTATCTTCTAAAAATTCACTTAACTGTTTTCCCATTACTGTTGTTACTGCAGTTTCAACTTCCGGGTTTCCTAATTTTCCTTTAGTCTGGCCTTCAAATTGAGGATCTTGTAACTTAACACTAATTACTGCCATTAACCCTTCTCTGACATCTTCTCCTGAAACATCTGGAAGATCATCTTTTAGCAAACCATTTTTCTTTCCATATGTGTTTATTACTCTAGTTAATGCTCTTCTGAAGCCAGTTAAATGAGTTCCTCCCTCAGGAGTTACAATACAATTCGCAAACGAAAGAACATTTTCTTGAAATGTTTCATTATATTGAAGAGCAATTTCTACTTTAACTGGAGCGGAATCTTTTTTGACCCCTTTGTTGCTTTTATTAGAATAAGGATCTGCTGATCCTTGAATGATTATTACGTTTTCGTGAACAGGGTTTCGTTTTCTGTTTAAGCTTCTGACAAAGCTTTGAACTCCCCCATTAAAATTAAAAGTAATTCTGTTATTAGGCCATAATTCTTTATGCAGTTCACTTTTAAATATTATGCACAAACTCTGGTTTAGGTAAGTCATTTCTCTAAATCTCTCAGTGATTTTTTTATAATCGTAAGAGAGGTCACCAAATATTTCTTGATCTGGCAAAAAAGTGATTTCTGTACCAGTTTGATTAATACTTTTATCTGTATCTTCAATTTCTTCTAAATCAGACAATACTTTTCCTCTTGAATAGGATTGTTGAAAAAGCTTTCCATCTCTTTTTACCTTTACTGAAAGGGATTCTGAAAGAGCATTAACTACAGAGGCTCCAACGCCATGAAGCCCACCTGAAACTTGATAAGACTTATTTTCGAATTTTCCTCCAGCATGTAAGGTAGTCATAACCGTTTCAACGCCTGATTTTCCTGTTGCTCGAACTATATCTACAGGAATACCTCTCCCGTTATCTCTTACTGTTACAGATTTATCTGAATTTAGCGTTACTTCGACAGTGTCACAGTGTCCAGCCATTGCTTCATCAACAGAATTGTCTACAACTTCATGAATAAGATGCTGTAAACCATCGGGGCCAGTTGTTCCAATGTACATTCCTGGTCTCTTTCTTACTGCTTCTAGTCCTTCTAAAACAGTAATATCTTTTGCTGAATAAGAATTTTGTTTTGATTTAGGCATAAATTTCCATATCTTTTATAGTGGGTAATTAGTAATAATATTTTATCAGTTTTTTTGAACAGATTAAACTTATTTTTACTTCAGATTTTATGAATCTAGCAAATTTAGTGTGTCTGCTCAAGGCATACTGTCGTATAGTTTAAAAAAAGCTCTAATTTATGAATAAAACTAATGTATAATCGAAAGACTAGTTAAGGAGAAATGGGATTATCCCGAGATATTGGGGTATTTCAAGTAATTATTAAAAATTAAAGAGGTAATATATGAACCTTCCTAAAGAATCAATATTGTTAATGTTAAGAAAAATGTGGACTATAAGGCATTTTGAATATGCCGTTATGGAATGTCATGAGTCTGGAGAAATAGTAGGGGCGCTTCATTCATATATAGGTGAAGAAGGAGTTGCAGTAGGCGTCTGTGCTGCTCTTCGAGACAGTGATTATATTGCAGGAAATCATCGATCTCATGGTCACCCTTTAGCAAAAGGTGGTGATGTAAATAAAGCAATGGCTGAAATTTTTGGCAAGAAAACTGGTTATTGTAAGGGCAAAGGAGGATCAATGCATTTAGCTGATTTTTCTGTTGGGATTCTTGGAGAGTCAGGGATAGTGGCTTCTTCTGTTCCTATAACTGTGGGGGCAGGTTTGGCAGCAAAAATTAGAGGAGAAGATTTTGTTTCTTTAGTTTTTTTTGGTGATGGTGCATCAAATCAAGGAGCATGTCATGAATCTATGAATTTAGCTGCTTTATGGAAACTTCCAGTAATATTTGTTTGTGAAAACAACCAATTTGCAGTTACCACATCTTATAAAGATAGTGTTTCTGTAGAAAATATTTCTGATAGAGCTTCTGCTTACAATATGCCTGGACTAACAATAGATGGACAAGATGTCATGGCTATGTATGAAGCTACAAATGAAGCTGTGATAAGGGCTAGAAATGGAGAAGGGCCTACATTAATAGAAGGCTTAACCTATAGATATTATGACCATTCTCTTGGTCTTGCTGCAGTAAGAAGGATTGAGTATAGAACTGATGAAGATATACAAAAATGGAGAGAAAGAGATCCTATAATTCTATTAAAAGATACTTTAATTTCTCAGAATATTGCTACACAAGAAGAATGTGATGCTATAGAAAATGAAGAAAAGAAAAATGTTGAAAATGCGCTGGAATTTGCTAGAAAAAGCCCATATCCAGAACCTGAACAACTTTTTGAAGATATGTGGTCTACGCCTATTCCACAGCCTTAGTTAAAAATGAAAATATAGGAGATAATCATGAGAAAAATAATGTATGCAGAAGCACTAAATGAAGCCATCAAAGAAGAAATGACTAGAGATGAAGCAGTGTATTATATGGGAGAAGATGTAAGGGCTTCTATTTACGGAGCATCAAAGGATTTATTTGACATGTATGGAGAGAAAAGAGTTTGGGATACTCCTCTTTCAGAAAATGGTTTTTTTGGCGCTGCAATAGGCTCTAGTTTAGTTGGAATGCGTCCTATAGTTGAAACTTTAACCAGCTTTATGTGGGTTGCAATGGATCAATTAGTTAGTCAGGCAGCTAAAATGAAATATATGTTTGGAGGGCAAGCTACTTTGCCTGTAACCTTTAGAGCTGTAATGTATTATGGAGGAAACTCAGCTGCTCATCATTCTGATAGAAGTTATCCAATGTTTATGAATATGCCTGGGTTTAAAGTAATAGTTCCCTCAACTCCAGAAGATGCTAAAGGATTACTTAAAACTTCAGTAAGAGACAATGATCCTTGTATTATTTTTGAAGATGGAAACTTAGGAGGGCTTCGAGGTGATGTTCCAGATAATGATGAATTAGAAGGAGGAGAGCTTCTTATTCCTTTTGGAAAAGCTAATGTAATGAAAGAAGGAACTGATTGTACAGTTGTTGCTATTGCAGCTTCAGTTGGAGAAGCTATGAAGGCAGCACAACAAATGGAAAAAGAAGGAGTTTCAGTTGAAGTGATTGATCCAAGAACTTTAGTTCCTCTAGATAAAGAAACCATTTTGAATTCAGTCTCTAAAACAGGAAGAGTTGTTTTGGTAGATCCTGCTCATAAAGTATGTAGTGCAGCCAGTGAAATTGCGTCTATTATTTCTGAAGAAGGTTTTTGGGATTTGCAGGCACCAATCATTAAAGTTGCTTCGGAGCAAGTTCATATTCCATTTAGTCCAGCCTTGGAGCCATTAGTGTATCCAAACACGGAAAAAATCGTTAATGCAATTAAGAAAACTATTGAATCTTAGAAATTATAGTAGAAAGTAGGGGCAAGATGTCTTTGGAAGTAAATTTACCTCAATGGGGAATGGGCATGAACGATGCCATGATTGTTAAATGGCTTGTGAAAGAAGGTGATGATGTGAAAAAAGGTGATCCCCTTGTAGAAGTTGAATCGGCAAAAGTCAACTCAGAAGTTGAAAGCCCAGGTGACGGGAAAATAGGAAAAATTTTAAGTAAAGAAGAAGAAGTAGTTCCTGTAGGAGATGTGTTAGCTATAATTTTGGAAGAAGGAGAAACATTAGAAGATATTAATATAGAAGCTACTTCTCCTGAAGAAGAAATAAATAATAACAACTCAGTTAAAGTAAATGCTTCACCTCAAATAAAAAAACAAGTCACTCCTAGGGCTAGGCAATTAGCCAAAAAATTAAATGTTGATTTAAATCTTATTGAAGGATCTGGTCCCTCTGGTCGAATAGTTGAAGAAGATGTAGAAAAAGCTTCTAAAGGTGAAACTATTATTGGAGAACCATTGACAGGTCTTCGGGCAACTATTTCCAGAAGAATGACAGAAAGCAATTTAATTCCTTCTGTAACCTTGGTTTCTAAAGTTGATATTACAAATGTAGTGAATTTTCAAAAGAAACTTTTATCTGAATGGAGAAAAAGTAAAATAAGGCCAAATATTCAAGACTTAGTTGTTTTTGCTTTATCTAGAGCATTGGTTAAACATTCAGATGTTAATGCACATTTTTCTAATGGGAGAATTGCTGTTTTAGAAAATATAAACCTAGGGATAGCTTTTTCTGTACCTGATGGATTAATTGTTCCAGTCATTAAAAATGCAAACAAAAAAGACCTTCTTCAAATTGCTCAAGAAATTAGAGATATTAGCAAAAGACAAAAACAGGGAAAATTAACTGTTGAAGATATGTCTGAATCATCTTTTTCTTTGACTAGTCTTAATGCATCAGATGTAGATTTCTTTAACCCAATGATTAATCCTCCTGAAATAGGAATTTTAGGTATTGGTAGAATTTCAGAGGAACCTGGTGTTAGCAAAGGAAACATAGAAATAAGAAAATATTTATATCTGAGTTTAACTTTTGATCATAGAGCTTGGGATGGAGCGCCTGCATCAGCATTTTTAGATTCAATAATAAAAAATCTTCAGGAAATAGATGAAAAATAAACTGATTTTCAGAATTCTTTTTTGAGATGAGCTCAGTAGGAATTATTGCTAATCCCTTAGCAGGTAAAGATATAAGAAGGCTTGTTTCACAAGCTAATGTTGTTTCTAATCAAGATAAGGCAAATACCTTAAGAAGAGTTTTTGCAGGTTTGTTAACAATGGGAATAAAAAAAATTTTTGTCATGCCTGATATCACTGATTTAACTAGGCAAGCAAGAGAAGATGTCAAAGATAAAATTGAAATTGAAATTCTTGATATTGGTAGAATTGATCAAGCTGCTACCTCTACTCTGGCTGCTGAAATAATGGAAGATAAAAATGTTGATTGCATAATTACCTTAGGTGGAGATGGAACAAATAGAGCAGTAGCCAAAGGAATAAAAAAAATCCCCTTACTTCCAATTTCTACAGGAACTAATAATGTGTTTCCAATTTTTATTGAAGGTACTATCGCAGGAATTGCTGCTGGATCTTATGCGATAAGAACTGAGGATAAAAAACGATTAGTAAGAAAATCAAAAAAATTTGAAGTTTCTATAAACGAGCATGTAAAAGATTTAGCTTTAATAGATATAGCTGTAGTTAATATTCCTTTTCTTGGTGCTGGTGCAATATGGGACACAAATAATCTTCAGGAATTGTTTTTGACTAGATCAGAAGCAATGAATATAGGATTATCTTCTATAGGAGCTCAAATTAAACAGTTAGGAGCATTAGATGAAAAAGGATTACACTTATCATTTAATAATGAAAACTCAAAAAACAATGAAATATTAGTAAATTCTCCAATTGCTCCTGGTAAAATTATTCAATCTAGAATAAATAAATGGAAAGAATTAACCCCTGAAGTAAAAATTAAAATTAATAAAGAATATGGAACTATTGCTTTAGATGGAGAAAGAACTATTGAAATAGGGTTAAATGATAAAATAGAAATCAATTTAAGCTTAAATGGACCTTTAGTGTTAGATGTAAATAAAATTTTATCAAAAACAAATATTTTTAAAATACAAGAAATGAATAGATATCAATGATTCCAGAGAAATTAGATTACGCAAAAGAAGCATGCATACAGGCTTCTGAAATTTTGCTTAAAAAGTTTGAAAATCAAAAAAATTTAAAAACATGGTTTAAAGAAAAAGGTGCTTTAGTTACTGAAGCTGACATAGCATCAGACAATAAAATCAGAGAAATTTTATTAACAAGTAAACTGGGATCTGAAATTTTATCTGAAGAAAGTAAATTTAATGCAACAGAACCTAATGAGTATAAATGGTTAGTAGATCCATTGTGCGGAACTGTACCTTATAGCATGGGTTTACCTCATTGGGGGGTTAGTGTTTCATTGATTAAAAAAGACAATCCATATCTTGGAGTCTTATCTTTGCCTGCATTGAGAGAAATGATTTGGAACGATGAAAAAGGAAATGTATATCGAAATGATGAAATTCTTAACATTAATCCTCAGTTTCCAAATATTAAAGAACTAACAATAGGTTTAGAAATTGATGGAGGTGAGAATTGGTCTTCTTTAGAGAGTTCCTTTTTTAAAAAATTAAATAAAATTGGTCAAATAAATTCTTTTGCTTCAGCAGTTTATCCTGCATTCCACGTGTTGACTGGAAAAATGCCAGCAGTTATATTTTTTGATATATCTCCTGTTCACATAGCAGGATTTTTGTCGATTTCACAAAATTTAGGATTAAAATGTACAAATTTTTCAGGAGAAGATACAAATGTTAATAATAAAAATATTAATCAACTTGTTTTAGCATGGCCTTCTGTTCATGAAAAACTTTTAAAAATATTAAATTAGGAGGAAAAATGTATAAAATTAATCATATTCATCTAAAATCATCTGACCCAGAATCTACTGCTGATTGGTGGGTTAAGGCTTTTAATTTTAAAATTAAAAGTGATACTACTCGTTCTTTTGGAGATAGGTTTATAATGTGTGAAAGTGAAGGTGGGCTTGCTGTAAACATTTCTAATGAAAGAACAGGAGAAACTTTAGGTCAAGGTGATTCGAATCCACATTTTGGCTTAGAACATTTTGGGCTTGATTCTGATGATATAGATTCTGATATTGGAAAACTTGTTAGTATGGGAGCTATATTGGCAGAGGGGCCTTTCAGTTTAGATGATGGTAGAAAAATTGCATTTCTTAAAGTTCCTGGAGATGTTCGAGTTGAACTTATTCAAGGAATTTAATTAACAGCTTGCATTAATGCGTTGATATAACCATAAGTATAAGCAAATGCTGTCATTTCTGGATCATTGCCGCTTATTTGAGGAACATGATCGGGCATTATCATATATTTATAATTTACCTCTTTGTATACTTCAAGAGCTTTTAACATATCTACAGAACCTTCATCAGGAAAGACTTCTGTAAAGTTGAGTTTTCCTCCCTTTATATTTCTAAAATGAACATTAAAAATTTTGTTCTTGTTCCCAAAATATCTGATAATATCAAAAATTTCTTCTCCAGGATTATTTAGCATCTCGCATACGGTTCCTTGGCAGAAATTTAAGCCATGAAAATCATTTTCATGCATCGAAATAAATTTTTTTAGACCATCTACGGTTCCAAGAACTCTTTCAACTCCCATATATCCAGGCGGAGTATAAGGATCATGAGGATGACATGCTAATCTAACTTTTGATTCTTCCGCGACAGGAACAACTTTTTCTAAAAAATAATCAATTCTCTCCCAGAATTCATTTTTACTTACTTGTCCTGCTATGGTTAATTTTGGTGAGCTTTTTTTAGCTATATCCCATCTGAAAGTTGATAATTTTGCTCCCCCTCTTCCATATTCACTTTCTGTTCTAGGAATTCCTATTATATTTAAATTATATTTAACTGCTGGAATTCCAGATTCAGAAACAGCTTTTATTATTTCACATGTTTTATCAATTTCTTTTTCTCTTTCTGGGTCACCGGTTAGAATATGTACAAATGCTCCCCTTTTAGCCCTTTCATCAATTATTCTAGAGCTTAAAGGTAGCTCAATCATGTCTAAGACTAAGCCAAAAGATTCAACTTTTTCTCTGTATAAAGATAAATTGTTAGCAGTCCATTGTTGATGAGGAATTTCTGGATGACCTGAGATATGATTCACTCCTAATTGTTTAAAAGTTTTATAATCACTATCTTTTCTAATTGTTTGCTGTGTTCCTGTATACATATTTTCTCTACATATTTACTATATATCTATCAATATATAATGAAAGGATAATAATATGAATTCTTTGCCACATGGAGAAAATAAATTAGCAGTAGCTCCAGAAATTATGGGAACCAAAGGTGCGGTTGTGACAAATCATTGGGCGGCTTCTTCTGTTGGAAGAGATATTTTAAAATCTGGAGGAAATGCAGTTGATGCATCAGTAGCAATTAGTTTTGCTTTAGGTGTTGTAGAGCCACAATCATCTGGCTTAGGTGGTGATGGCTTTATGATGATTTATGATAACGAGAAAAAGAGAGTTAAAGTTGCAAATGGAACAGGTGCTGCTCCATCACTTGCTACCGTTGATTTTTATAAAAGCGGAATCCCCCTTAAAGGAATATTGTCGGCCTCAATTCCTGGTTTGGTTGATGCTGTACTTACTGCTCATGAAAAATATGGAAGTTTAAGTTTGGAAAAATGTTTAGAACCTGCTATTTCTTTTTGTAAAGGAGGGTTTCCAATAAGTGCGGTTCAATCAGAAGCATTAAAATTAGAAAAAGAAATGCTTTCATTTGAAACATCTAGAAAAATTTGGGCATCAAAAGGAACTCCTGCAGATTTTGGAGAAATAATTTATAACCCTGATTTAGCTGAAACAATTAAAGGAATAATAAAACATGGAAGAGATTATTTTTATGAAGGAAAAGTAGCTAGAGAAATATGTGATTTTTCAAAAAAACAAGGTGGGGTTTTTGAAATAAATGATTTCAAAGATCATAAAATGCTTTGGCAAGATCCTGTTTTTACAAATTATAGAGATCATTGGATTTATGAAGCTCCTCCTAATTCAACTGGTATAACTTTGTTACAACAATTGAATATTTTGGAAAACTTCAATCAAGAAAACTTTGATCCTGTTTCTCTAAATGCAATTCATTTGATGGTAGAAGCAAAAAAATTATGCTTTGCTGATAGAGAAAAATATGTGGCTGATCCTGATTTTTTTGATGTTCCTGTTTCTGAATTGTTATCTAAAAATTATGCTAGAGAAAGAGCGAGTTTAATTAATTTAACAAAAGTCATCCCTGAAGAAGAAATCTATCCTGGAGATTTTTTATATAAGAGTTCTCCACAAAAGATTTCAGATACAACATATTTTGGAGTCATTGATAAGTCTGGTAATGCAGTTAGTGCCCTACAAAGTATTCAAACTAACTGGGGATCTGGTCTTGTAGCTGGAGATACGGGCATATTATTGAACAACAGAATGACTTATTGGCATTTACAGCCCAATCATCCCGATTTGCTTACTCCAAAAAAAAGAGTAAGGCATACTATGAATCCTGTAATGATTTTTTCGGAGAAAAATAAATCCAATCATCCAGATAACTTGAAGTTAATTTGTGGAACTCCAGGAGCAGACACTCAAGTTCAAACAAATATGCAGGTTATTTCAGCATTTTTGGATTCAAATTATCAAATTTCTGAAGCTGTTTGTCTTCCAAGATGGACACATCTTCAAAATCTTACATTATCAACTATTCCACATACAACCCACAATGCTCTTCAAGTTGAAAATAGGATAGACAACGATGTATTAAATAAATTAAAAAATTTAGGTCATAAAATAAATTTACTAGAACCATGGGGCGGATCTGGAAGCGAAGGAATGATTTCTATTAATCAAGAAACAGGAGTTTTTTCTGCTGCAGTTGATCCAAGAAGAGATGGTCAAGCGATAGCTTGGTGAGAACAGATCATTTTTGTAAGTATTTATTTATTATCAAAATCAATTTTAAAGACCCCTTCAGGAAAAAATTTTTGAAGCATATCATAAGTTCTTTTTAAACGACGATCTGGATGCTCCCATGAATTTAAATATTTTATTGTCGAAATTCCTGCTTGCAATGCTTCTTTAAGACAACCAAAACATGGCTGCATTGTTGTGTAAATTGTTCCGCCATCTACAGGGATCCCAAATTTTGCAGCTGTTAAGATAGTATTTTGTTCTGCGTGCACGCAAATACATACATCATAGCCTTTTCCTTTTCCATATAATTCTCTTTCATTGCAACGATCACACCCTCCTTGATCACAATTGGTTGTTCCAATGGGAGTTCCATTGTAGCCAGTTGATATTATTCTTTCTTGAATTGCAATTAAGGCTCCTACTTTTGTTCCCACACAATTAGCTCTGTTTCTTACAGCCAACGAAATGTTCATTAAATAATTGTCCCAATTAGGCCTAGAGATACTTTTCATTTAACCTTTTTTTATAGTTTCAGAGATAAAATTACACTTAAGCATGTTAGAATTAAAATTTGTAGGATATCAATATTTCAAGGATACATTAATGAATATAGACTCTCCCAAAAATAATGACAATCGATTTACTGAAAGGTTTGGAGATTATGGTGGAAGATATGTCCCAGAAACTCTAATTCCTGCATTAGAAGAATTAGAAAAAGCATATTTAAAGTCTGAAAATGATAAAAGTTTTCACTCAGATCTGACTGATTTGTTAAACAATTATGTTGGAAGGCCTACTCCATTGTTTTATGCAAAAAATTTAACTAAGAAAATTGGCACAGCACAGATTTACTTGAAAAGGGAAGATTTAGCTCACACTGGGGCTCATAAAATTAATAATGCTTTGGGCCAAGCATTGCTTGTAAAAAAAATAGGAAAAGAAAGAGTTATTGCTGAAACAGGAGCAGGCCAACATGGTGTTGCAACAGCAACAGCATGTGCAATGTTAGGAATGCAGTGTTCGATTTATATGGGCGAAGAAGATATTAAAAGACAATCACCAAATGTTTACAGAATGAAGCTTCTTGGCGCAGAAGTTATACCAGTATCATCTGGTAGTAAAACCTTAAAAGATGCGATTAACGAAGCACTTAGGGATTGGGTGACGAATGTAGAGACTACACATTATTTAATTGGAAGTGCTGTAGGACCTCACCCTTTCCCATCTATAGTCAAAGCTTTTCAAAAGATAATAGGAACAGAATCAAGAAGCCAAATATTATCTTTGACTAATAAACTTCCGACTTATGTTGTTGCTTGTGTAGGGGGCGGGAGTAATGCAATAGGAATATTCTCAGCATTTCTTAATGATAAAAACGTTAACCTAATTGGCGTTGAAGCTGCTGGAGAAGGAACAGAAACTCCTCAGCATGCTGCAACAATTTCAAAAGGCAGGCCAGGTATTTTACATGGTGCTTATTCATATTTATTACAAGATAATGATGGTCAAGTTCAAGAAGCACACTCAATTTCTGCTGGATTAGATTATCCTGGTGTAGGTCCAGAGCATAGTTATTTAAAAGATTCTGAAAGAGTAACTTATGTTTCAGCCACAGATGAAGAAGCTCTTCAGGGTTTTGATTTACTCACTAAAACTGAAGGGATTATTCCTGCATTGGAACCCTCACATGCTATGGGATTTTTGGCGGAATTCTTAAAAAAAGTAGATAAAAAATCTAGTATAATTTTGCTTGTTAGTGGCAGAGGAGACAAGGATTTAGATACTGTGGCAAGCTATAGAGGCATCAGTTTATCAAGGTAAATATTGAAAATTCTTAAAACATGTTCCTGATAAATTTTATTAAAGCTAGATTAAAGAATGAAACTACTCTTTTTATACCATTTTGGATCACGTGTTTTTTTGTTGTAAGTTTTATTGTTGCAGTTCCAGTTTATTTGGATGGATTGAACAAATTAACTGTGGTAAACACTTTAAAAGAAGAAAATTCATATAACTCTGATTTGATGTTCACTACTCAGTGGATGCCAATGATCAAAGATGAAATTAAAGAAAAACAGGTTATCCTTGATAATTTATTAAATGATAATTTTTCTGAGTTTATTTCAAGTAAAAAAGACCTGGTTTCCTCTCAAATTTTTTTTTGGGGATTTTCTGATAAAAACATAGATAAGGGAAGAGCATCTTCAAAAGCATCATTTATCACTATAGAAGATTTTGAAAGTAATATAAAAATTCTTGAAGGTTCTTTACAACTAGAAAATTTCAAGAAAACTGAAAATGGAATCTTCAAAGTTTTAGTTCATCATAATCGTAAAGATGATTTAAATATTTCGGTTGGAGACGTGCTGAAATTTTTACCTGTTAGTTCAAGTTCATCTAATGAGATAAAAGCAATTGTTGCGGGATCATTTATTGTGGAGGGAGACTTTTTAATGGGAATGAGTGATGAATTCTTTAACCCTAAACCTACAGAAGGTTTTGAAGCTTATTCTTTGCCATTGCTCGTAAGCGAGGAAATGTTTTTTGATCAAATTGAAGGAAGCATTCGTGGATTACCGGTTACTTTTTGGTCATTTGTACAACTAAACAGAACAAATATTGAAAAAATGAATTCAAATAAAATTATTGATCGAATTCGTGAATTAGAAAATAAAGTAAATATTGATTTACCCCAGATAACATTATTGACTCAGCTTGACACAAAGCTAACAAAGAATAATCAAGAATTATTTTTTATTTTCATTCCAATATTAATAATTCTTTCTATTGTTCTAGGTTTTGGTATCACTATTTTAATGATGTTTTCTTTTACAACTACTTTAAAAAGACAAATTGACTCTATAAATTTAATATTTAGAGGAGCAAAAAAATCCAATTTATTAAAATTTTTAATTATTGAATGGATTCCGATTTCCTTAATTATAATAATAATATCTCCCTTAATTACTGTTCCGTTAGTAAGAAATTTTATTTCTTCTATTCTTATAAACATGAATATCATGAACAATAAATTCCCTATAATATATCAGTGGAATTATTTTCTTTTATCAGGCATTTCAATGATTGGATGTTTAATGTTAGTTATAATTTCTTTTTTTGCTTTAAAAACAAAACAAAGCAACTTATTTAAAATTTCTGGTAATTTTTTTACTATTACTGAAAAGCCATTTTTTCAAAAATATTTTATAGATATATTGCTTGCGGCATTATGCTTTGCATTAATTTGGGAGACAAGAATTAGAATTTTTAAAGCAATTGATCAACAAGAAATGGCAAGTTTTGGTTTTGAATTTCGAATGATTACTTTTCCATTAATGTTGATGTTTATTTTTGCAATAATATTTTTAAGAGTTTTCCCAATTATTTTCCAATTATTAGATAAGATTATTGGTTTCATAAAACTTCCTTTTGGAGTTTCATTTGGAATAACTCAAATATCCAGAAATTCTTATTGGTATTCTTGGTTAATGTTGATTTTTATTTTCTCTATTTCAGGAACTTTAGCAATAAGCAGCATTCATCGAACTATGGAAATTAATGGAATTCAAAAAGTATCCTATGAGACTATATCTGATGTTAGGTTAATAGAAAGCAGTCCTTTTGGTATCAAGAAAGAAGATCAAGAAAAGATAATGAATATAGGAAATGTTGATGATTATTCTACTATTTTAAGATCAGAAGGTTCCATGGGAACAACTGGTTCGGGTAATAAATTTGAGATTTTAGCTATTGAGCCTGAAAAATTACCAAAACTTGCTTGGTTTAGGAATGATTTTGGAAAAGAAAGCATGGATCAAATATTAAGAAAACTTTCTGAAAATAAAAATGAAAAAGATTTAATCATTAATCAAAATTTTGAAAAAATATCAATAACTGCTAAAGCTGAGAAAAAAATTAAGAACACATTTTTATGGATAGTTTTAAAAGGTAATGATGGAAGGATTTCAACAGTCACATTGGGTCAGATAAATCATGATAAAGTGTCAGATCATATCGGAGATCTAAGCAAAATTTCTCTTCCTGCTAAAATTTTAGCTGTTCAGGTCTATCAACCTGGAAGCGAAGACACTTCAAAGCCTTTTCAATTGTATTTAGAAAAAATAGAAGCAATTGATTTTGAAAACAAAAAGGTGAAATTAATTTCATTTTCAAGGGATCAATTTTGGTCTCCTATTCCATCTTCAGAAGGTTTAGATACCATTATGGAAACTGTCTCAACAGGAATAAATCTTGATTTAGGAGTAGGTTCTACAAAGGGAATAAGAGGGATTTATCGAACTTTGTATAAAACAGGCATTCCTGCAATAGTTGATAAAGATTTTTTGAAAAATAATGATAAAAATATTAAAGATGAATTTGTGATTTATGTTAGAGGAATATATGTTCCTGTAATTATAAATGGTGAGGTTGATTATTTCCCTTCTTCTGAAGAAAATCATGATGAGTTAATGATTTTTGATCTCCAAAAAATTACAAACTTCTTAGAATTGATGAATCTACAAGTTATTAGACCTAATGAAGTTGTGTTGAAGGTAAATCAAAATAACTATGATCAAACACTTTTAGATATTAAATCCAATTTTCCTCTAGCTAAAATGAAGGACAAAAAAACATTAAAAGAAAAATCTTTAGTAACCCCGTTAGCTATAGTTGGCTGGAAAGGAATATCTTCTATTGCATTTTGGGTTTTATTAGTTCTTGTTTTAATAGGTTATTATGGTTTTTCAATAATCAACCAAGAAGCTACTAAATCTGATAATGTAATTTTAGGAGTTTTAGGAGTTTCTAAAATTAGATTTTTACTAATCATTTTTGTAGAACAATCATTACTATTAAGTGTTTCAATGTTAATAGGTATAATGAGTGGAATTACTTTTGGAAAAATTCTTAATGGAATAATAATATCTTTAGATTATAGATATTTAAGTAAGTTTCCTGAAGTATTAGTTGTTGGATGGTTTGAGTTAATAATGATTATTTCTTTGATTTTAATTGGGTTTATTTTTTATCTATTTGTAGTCAGAAATTATTTTAAAAAAATTATTTTATCTGAAACGATGAGAGCTGAAAACTAATGATTTTTAGATTATTTGCAAAAAGGATGATAGCAAGAAAAAAAACTTTTGCTATTGTTGCTGTTGGAATTTTATTAGCATGCACTACCCTATCTGGGTCAGTAATGTATTTTGAAAGTCTAAGGAATTTAGCTTTAGATTATACTTTTTCAACAATTGACTCAAAATATCTTGATATAAAGTTAAGAGCTAGAGAAAGGCCTGTAACAAAACAAAAATATGATTTTTTAGTTGGAGAAATTAATCAAAATGCCGTAGATCCATTGTCCAAAATCATCTCTGATCCATTTTTTGGGGTAAAAACTTGGACTTTTTTACCGTATTCAGCTAGTTTGTTTAATTTTGCTTGTGACAAAGAAAATTCACATTTGGAGAATTGCCAGAGATATTTCTTTTCATATTTGGACGGCTTTGAAAATAATATTGAATTGATATCTGGAGATTATCCGAAAAATTTTAATTCTTCTAACGATTCTGAAATTGAAGTAATTGTTTCTCGAGAAGAATCAGAAAAACTCAACAATCTTCAAGTTGGTTCAACAAAGATAATATATCCCTATTGGGAAGATGAAATTCAAGAAATCACAATTCGTGTTTCTGGAATTTACGATAGGGCTAAAAAAAATTCAGATTTTTGGGAATTTTATGATATTAATTTTTCTCAGCAAGATTCTACATTTAGTTTTGCTGGGTTTTTAATTTCCAAAGACTCATTAACTTTAGGGTTAGGTGAAATTTTTCCTGAGATGGGATCAGAATTTTATTGGGATTTTAAATTTGATACTGATGTAGTGCATTCTCATGATAGTCAGGAGATTTTAGATGTTACTGAGCAGGCAAAAACTAAATTAAGCCAAGAAATTGATGGATTTGTTTTAGTTTCAAAATTACCAGGAATATTGAAAATTTTTGATAAAAATCTGGTTGATAGTGGTACTCCAATGCAAATAGTATTAATAATTATTACAGTAGTGATAATTTATTTTATTTATACTTTGATGAGTTTAATTCTTGATGGTCAAAATGATGAAATAGAATTTTTGAATTCTAGAGGAACAAGTGTTAAACAGATAATATTTTTTATTACTGGGGAGACTATTGTTATTGCAGTAATTTGTTCTTTATTGGGACCATTTTTAGCAATAGGTATAATTAAATTTGCTGGAACATTGCCTTGGTTAGCAGAGTTTTCTCAAACTCAAACTCTTTATATTAAATTATCCTCAACTGCTTTTTTTGCTTCTGCTGTTGGGGGCATAGTTTCTTTAATTACAGTTTTAATTCCAGCTTTTCTTTTTATTAAAAACAGATCTTCTACGTTTAAAAGAAATGAAAGACCAAAAGATTCAATAATACAGAAGTACTATATAGATATAGGTTTTTTGGTAATAGCATTATTATCTTTATGGCAAGTATCTGAAAGAGGTTCTTTAGTTGTACAAGATGTTCTTGGAGATAATTCTATAGATAACTTAACTTTAATCATGCCTTCTTTGGTATTGATCGCATCAGGTGTGATTTTGCTAAGAGTCTATCCAATAGTAATAAGAGTTTTATCTTGGTTAGTCTCTGTGAGAATTTTTGAAAAAGTTATTCCTTCCTGGATAATTATTGGTTTATGGCAAATTGCTAGAAACCCTAGCCACTATAGAAGAGTTTCTCTTCTTTTAATTCTTTCTGCAGGCTTAGGTGTTTTTGCATCTAGTTTTGAATCAACCCTTGATAGGAGCTTGAATGATAGGGCTAAATATCAAATTGGTTCTGATTTTAGATTGGCAGAACTATCTGTTCCTTGGAATGGAGAAAGTGTAAGTATATTGCCAGATCAAGAATCTGGATTTGGAAAAATTATGCCAGCTTATCGATCTAGCGAAAGAGTCAAGAACTCTCTTCTTGGAGATCAATTTCAGCTTTTAGCTGTCGATCCTAATTTGGTTGAAGAAACTGTTTATTGGAGAAGTGATTTTTCAACAACGAATCTGAATAAAATTCTTGGAAACCTTAATCAATTACCTTATCAAGGTATAGATGTGCCCCTAAATGTAGATTCTCTTTCTTTAGAAGTTCAGCCAATGATAAATCCTGATTCCTTGTACCCCGATAACAAAGGAAGATCTGGTTATCCGCCAGTAGCAGTTATGCTAAGAATTAGTGATGCTAATAATAGATTTTATTCTCTTAGTCTAAGTACTGATTGGGAAAAATCTGATGATGATAAAGCTATACAATTATTTAGAGATTTTAGGCAAAAGAAAATTTCTCAAGAAGAATTACTGGAATTGCGAAAAGATACAATAGGAGAGCAGGACCTTGAACATTGTTATTTTAAACTTAAAAAAGATCAAAATTCATGGTGTGAATTGAAATCTAATATTAACCCTAACCCTCGAGCTATAGCAAGCTGGGGAGGTAATAGACGGTCTAATAGATCTAGAGGGGCACCTTTTGTCCCATCACCTCCTCTTACAATTCATTCTATAGCTATTTCTTCTTGGCTTAATCCATCTCCAGCAGGAGCGATAAATTTTGGCCGAATTAAAGGATTAGATGTTAATGGAAAAGTTGTTTGGGAGAAAATTTTGGATAATGAAGAAGAATGGACAATGCTTAACACAGTTCCCAATGCAAAAGGAGACACTTTAGTAAATATTAATGATGATGAATATAGAGGAAATGATCAATCACATCTAAGGTTTCAATGGACTCCAGGACAAGGAGGAAGCAGAAATCTAAGAGGGTTTACTAAAGTTGAAAACATGATTTTACCAGCTATAGTTAGTAATTCATTGCTTGAAAAAACAGGAGCAAAGATTAATGATATTCTATCTGTTTCTCTTTTAAATACTGATGGTAAAATTCAAATTAAGGATGTTATAGACTATTTCCCTACATTAAACCCTAATCAATCTCCTTTTATAATTGTAAATGTGGCAGATGTTATGTTAGAAAGTAATGCTCAATTAATGGAAGGAGATTATCAGCCGAATGAATTATGGTTAATGCCTTATACAGGGGAAGAAGCTCGAAATTATTTAATGGGGTCATCTGGTCTAACTGAAGTTGAGGCACAGGCTATAATTGATATGCAATTCGAAAATGTTACAGATAACGCTGATCTTAAGCTAGATTTACTATCAAAAGTTTCTAATGATTTAGAAGAAAAAAATATCGGATTTATAAAAAAAGCTGATGTTGATTCTTTTTTAAATAATGCAAAAATTGATCCCCTTACATTTGCAGGATGGCAAACTTTATTGATGATATCTTTTATGACTGTAACTATTGTTAGCGTTATAGGGTATTCTCTACATGCAAGAAGTTCTTTTAACGACAGAGTTGGTGATTTTGCATCTTTAAAGGGTGCTGGTATGTCTATCAGCCAAGTTCTTGTATTAGTTTTAATAGAGCAGTTAATTATAGTTGGAATAGCTGTAATATTAGGAATGTTTTTAGGCTCAAGATTATCTTCTACTATCATGCCCTACTTAATTACTTCAGGAGACTCTTTTAAAGCAGTTCCACCTATGGTAAATCAGATTAATTGGTTTAGCTTTTCTATAATTTTTAGTTCGTTTTTGACATTATTTCTTGTTGTTATAGCATCAATAATGATATCTGTTAAAAAATTATCTGTTCATAATATTTTGAGAACTGAATTAAAATAACTTTATAAAGATTATGATAAAAAATGAAAAATATATTATATGTAAAGGTTTATATAAAATCTTTAAAGTTTCTGATTTAGAGGTTGTTGCTTTAAGAGGCGTGGAATTAGAAGTCAAAAGAGGAGAAGTTTCAGCTATAGTTGGAGCATCAGGAAGTGGAAAATCCACTTTGTTAAACATTTTAGCTGGATATGATTTTCCAAGTGCTGGTTCAGTTGAAGTTGGAGAATATAATTTAATAGGGATGGGAAAAAAAGAAATTATTAAATATAGAAGAAGTGAAGTGGGATTTATTTGGCAGCAAACCAGTAAAAACTTATTACCTTATTTAACTGTTCAAGACAATATTGAGCTTCCTATGCTAATAGCAGGAGCTAGTAAAAACAAAAGAGAAAGATTAGAAGAAATAATGTCAACATTAGATTTGAAAGAAATTTCAAAACGTTATCCTAGAGATCTTTCTGGGGGGGAACAACAGAAAGTAGCTATAGGAGTAGCATTGTCAAATAGCCCTTCTTTATTGTTGGCTGACGAACCTACAGGAGAATTAGACGATTCTACGGGGAAGGTTGTTTTAGAAAGCATAAAGAAAGTTAATCAAAGCTTTGGAACAACGGTTTTAATAGTTACCCATGATCCAGGAATTAAGACTGATGTACAAAGAGTAGTGTCTATGAGAGATGGAAGAACTGCAACAGAAGTTTTTTATGAAGATGTTGAAGGTAAAGAAGATGAATATTCTATAATAGATTCTTTTGGGGAAATTCAGTTGCCTCAAGAGATATTAGAGAAATCTAAAATCAAAAATAGAGTTCAATTGAAGGCTTCTAAAGGAATAATAAATTTGGAAAAAGTCAATGACGAATAATAATGAAAATGTTTTGATTTTTGCAGATCAAATTTCTAGGGATTTTGAATTGACTGGAGAAACAATTCATGCAGTAAAAACAACTACATTAAAAATAATTAAAAATAAATTTACTATTATCTCTGGAAGATCTGGTGCAGGAAAAACAACTTTACTGAATATGATTTCAGGAATAGATAAACCATCTGAAGGAGAAATTTTATTTGATGGTAATAATCTTGCAGATTTTTCTGAAAAGCAATTAACAGAATTGCGTAAGAACACTTTAGGCATTGTCTTTCAGTCATTTAGTTTATTACCTTTACTTTCAGCTTATGAAAATATTGAACTTCCATTAAGAATTAATGGGGTAAATTCTAAAAATAGAAGAAATAGAACTTTAGAATTATTAAAGTTAGTAGGTTTGTCTCATAGAGGATCACACAGGCCTTATGAATTATCAGGAGGAGAACAGCAGAGAGTTGCTATTGCTAGAGCATTATCAACCAATCCTTCTGTAATAATAGCTGATGAACCAACAGGACAGTTAGATTCTAACAACACTGAAAACATATTTAATATATTACAAAATGTGGTTAAGGATTACGGAACTACAGTTATACTTACTACACACGATATTAGAATGATGAGTTATGCAGACAACTTATATGAAATAAATAGTGGTAATTTAACAAAAATTGATAGTTAAATTTAGGAGATTTTATGACTGATTTTGTTATGAAACCAAAAAAATCAAAACCTTTAATAGCTGTAATGATGGGAAGTAAAACTGATTGGCCTTCAATGAAGAATGCTTCTGATATTTTATCAGAATTTGATGTTTCTCATGAGGTAAAAGTTTTATCAGCACATAGAACCCCAGAACAACTAATAAATTATGTTAAAAATATTGAAGAAAAGAATTTCAAGGTAATAATAGCTGGCGCTGGAGGAGCTGCTCATTTGGCAGGAGTAATTGCTGCTCATACATTAATTCCTGTTTTGGGGGTTCCTATGAAAAGTTCTTCTTTAGATGGACTAGATTCATTGCTTTCAACTGTTCAAATGCCTTCAGGTATTCCTGTTGCAACATTTGGAATTGGTAATGCTGGTGCAAGCAATGCGGCTTTAATGGCAGTCGCAATTCTTAGTCTTGATAATTCTGATTTAAAAAACAAACTGATAAAATTTCGAGAAAATAAAGCCAAAGCAGTTTTAGAATCTGAGCTTACATAATAGGCCAATGGCCCAATATATTAATGGGATACTTTGAATTTAATAAACAACGTGTTTTTTATCAGATTGTAGGTGAAGGTAAACCCTTAGTATTACAACATGGTTATATGCAATGGGGTGATGATTGGCATTATGCTGGCTGGGTAAAACATTTTTCTAAAAATCATAAATTAATAATTATAGATTCTATAGGTCATGGGAGAAGTTCGAACTCAGAAAAAATAGAAGATTACTCTATAGAAAATGGAGTTGAACTAATTATTAAATTGATGGATTTTTTAAACATTGAAAATTTTAATTTTTTTGGTTTCTCAATGGGAGGTAGAATTGCTTTTCAGCTTTTATCTGATTACTCAGATAGAATTGATAAAATTATTATAGGTGGAATGCATCCCAATCCACCTATAAAGTACAGAAAACAAATAAATTTTCAAGAAGATGCCCATATAATTAGTGAAAAAACTAAACTAGTTAAACATCCGAGGCCATCTTATAATATTAATGCTTTAAAATTATGTGATAACGCGCAGATAAAATGGAAAGGAATTGAATCAGAATTAAATCGTATTAATAATCAAATACTATTGTTTGCAGGTGACATGGATCCATATTTTGATTGGATTATAGACGCGGCAAAAAAATTAAAAAATTCACATTTTATCAACTTGAAAGGAGTAGGGCATGTAGGTTCTTTTTACAGAATTAATAGGTCCATTAATTTTATAATAAATTTTCTTGAAGAAAAAAGAGGTGATTATGGAAAATGATTCTGAATATACAAGAGCAATGGTAGTAGTTGCTCACCCCGATGATGCAGAGTACGGTTGCTCAGGTTCTGTGGCTGAATGGTGTATCAAAGGATGGGATGTTGTTTACACTCTTTGCACAGATGGTAGCAAAGGAAGTGATGATCCAAAAATGACTACGTCAAAATTAACTGAAATCCGATATGCTGAGCAAATTGAAGCTGGAAAAATATTAGGATTAAAGAAAGTCGAATTTTTAGGTTATTCTGATGCTTTTTTAGAGCCAAGTTTGGAATTGAGAAAAGATATTGTAAGAATGATAAGGAAGCATAAGCCAGATATTTTGGTATGTCAGTCTCCATATAGGAGCTTAAGTACTAGTTATGCAGCAGGGCATCCTGATCATTTAGCTGCTGGAGAAGCTTCAATGTCTGCCGTATATCCCGCTTCTCGTGACAGATTAACTTATCCCGATTTACTTGAAGAAGGATTGCTCCCCCATAAAGTTCGTGAGTTATGGATAATGAGTAGTGGTCCTGAAGCAGACTATGTGAATGAAATTACTAAAAAAGGAATGGAGAGATCTAAAAATGCTCTTAAAGCTCATGTTAGTCAAGTAAATGAAGAATCAATTGCAAGAATGACTCAATGGAAAAAAGAAGCAGGTGAGCCTCATGGATTTGTTTATGCTGAGAAATTTAAAAAAATACTGTTGAAATAGAAAAATGATTAAAAGTTTTCTTTTTGATTTAGACGATACAATCATTAGTCGTGAAAAAGCATTTGAAGGAGTATTAAACTCGTTTATTTCTGAATGGTTTAACTCATTCTCTCAAAGTGATAAAAAAGATTTATTCAGAACTTTAAATAATTGGGATCAAAGAGGTCTTGTTGATAGAACTGAATATCTCCAGAAAATTTTAGATAATTATTCAAATATAGACAAAGATTTAAGTGCTCTAACAAAATATTATTGGAAAACCTTTGTAGATTCCGTAGTGCCAGATAAAAAAGCTAATGATTTTTTGAAAAAGTTAAATCAGAAAAATATTTCATGGGGAATTGTCACAAATGGAGATGAAAATCAGTATTCAAAGATACAAAAAGCAGAATTAACTGAAGTTTGCCCATTTGTTGTTGTTTCAGATATATTTGGAACGCGAAAACCTGGTCAAGAAATATTTGAATATGCATTAGAAAAATTAGGATCAAAAAAAGAAGAAACTTTATTTGTCGGAGACACGATAGAGACAGATATAATTGGCGCACAAAATTTTGGCATGAAATCTGCATGGATTCACCATAATCGTGTTTGGCCAACTCATCTGAATTCTCCTGAAATGATTATTTCTCACATTACAGATTTAAATATATTGTTAGAATGAAAATATAATGTCCTTTTTATCAGAAGAATTAGAAAAATATATAGCCGATCACTCTGAAAAAACGGGCTTAAATGAACAATCTCTTCGAAAAGAAACACTTGAATTGGGCTCATCATCAGGAATGATGTCTGGGGATTCAGTTGGCAATTTTCTTAAACTAATAATAAAAATCAACAATTCTAAAAATATATTAGAAATTGGCACATTTACAGGCTACAGTGCGCTAATGATGGCAACGGCTCTTCCTGAAGGCGGTAAGCTTATTACTTGTGATGTAAATAAAAAAACTTCAGAGATTGCAAAAAAACATTGGGCAAAGAGTCCTCATGGATCTAAAATTGAACTCCATTTAGGCCCAGCAATTGAAACTATAAATAAATTAAAAGGGAATTTTGATCTAATTTTTATTGATGCCGATAAAAATAATTATTCAAATTATTTTGAAATTTGTAAAAATAGATTATCTAAAAATGGAATAATTATTGCTGATAATGTTTTATGGTCAGGAAAAGTATTAAATCCTCAAGATGATCAAACAAAATCAATTGATTCGTTCAATAAACTAGTTAATGATGACAATGAATTTTGGAATACAATTGTTCCTATAAGAGATGGATTAATGATTATAAAAAAGAGAGGTAAATAAATATGAAAATTACAGATATACGTACGGTTGTTGTTGGAAATCCGTGGAAAAACTGGGTTTTTGTTGTAGTTGAAACATCTGATGGCATTTCAGGGCTTGGAGAGACTACAGGAGGCCTATCAACAATGCCAAATAAAGAAGCTGTAGAAGAAATAAAACATTTAGCCATCGGGAAGAACCCTTTAGAAATATCTAATATTGTTGATGAATTATATAAAGCATTATTTTTAAAAATGACATCTGCTGTTGCTGCAATTGAAATTGCATGCTGGGACATATTAGGAAAACATTTAAAAGTACCTATTTATCAATTATTAGGCGGAAAAGTTAGGGACAAAGTCAGAGTCTATGCAAATGGTTGGTATTCAGGTGAAAGATCGCCAGAAAATTTTGGAGAAAAGGCTAAATCTTTGGCTGATAAAGGGTACACTGCTCTAAAATTTGATCCTTTTGGATCAGAATATTTAAGACTAAATAAAGAATCAGAAATTTTTATAAAAAATATTATTAGATCTGTTAGAGATGCTGTTGGTCCAAATGTTGAGTTAATGATAGAAGGTCATAAAAGGTTTAATAGTGTAGAAGCAATTAAAATTGCAAATTGGTTAAATGAATTTGAGGTTACTTGGTTTGAAGACCCTATTGATAATGACGACATTGATTCTTTGATACATGTGGCAGATAAATCTCCAGTAAGAATTATTGCTGGAGAGGGATTTGATGATCATAAAGACTTTACAAGATTTGTATCATCCAATGCTACTGACATAGTTAATCCTGAAGTCATGCGAATTGGCGGAATTAGCGGAGCTGTTAAAGTCTCAGGAATTTGCTCTTCTTTTGATGTTGACCTTGCTTTTCATAATGCTGAAAGTCCTTTAAAAACTATGACGAATTTACAACTTTGTGGAGCAATAAAAAATATATACATACAAGAATGTTTTGACGATTTTAATGAAGGATGGATAGACGAACTATTTCCTGGTTACGAGAAAGTTAAAAATGGTTATTTGTCTATACCAGATAAACCTGGATTAGGGATCTCAATCAATGAAAATGTGGCAAAAGATCACCCGTATAATAAAAGTAATTTTCTAAGAATGTTTAAGCCAGGTTGGGAAAATAGAAAAGGCGCATCATCAACAGAATAATTAAAGTTGAGGGTATACTTTTTCTAAAAATAATCTAAGTTGTTTTTCAGGCGAAAAAGAAGCAAATCTTAATATAATTCTAGAAATTTTAGTTTCCATGATTGTTTTTATTTCTTGAATTACCTCTTCTGGAGTTCCAAATGGCCCCCAAGTTTCTTCCCAAAAATTAAGTCCGTAATATGACTTTATGAATTTATCACTTTCTTCTTTACTCTTTTTTTTGTCTTCATTAATATTCACTGTAAGATAAATTGTTCGATCCATTTGATTTATATTTTTTCCATTTTGTATCCAAACATTTTCTAAATTATCAATTAGTTTTGAAATAGTAGGTGCTTTTTCAGAAATAGTAATGAAACCATCGGCATATTTGGCCATTCTTTTATATTGATTATTATTTCCTGAGTGTGAATGACAAGCTAATAATAATTTTATATGTGGTTTTTGTACTGAAGCGGGTTTAATGCAAACATTTTTAAAATTAAAGTGATTTCCTGAAAATGAGAATTTATTTCCTGAAGAACTAAGCTTGAAAATTTCTATAATTTCTTCCAATCTTTTAGTTCTTTCTTTTGGATTAACATTAACATTTTTCCATTCATCTATTTGAGATGAAGTAAAGGCTCCTCCAACTCCTGCAGCAATTATAATTCTTCCTTGAGAAATCACATCTAGAGTATTTAAAGATCTACAAAGAGTAAGAGGCTCTCTAAGGCCAGGTAAGAGGACTGCAGTTCCTAGTAATATTTTTTTCGTATAAGTTGATAGTGCTGACAAAGTAATCAAGGGATCTAATCTCGGTTTTGCTGTTAAACTGTCCCCTACCCAAAGTGATTCAAAGTTTTCAGTTTCTGCAATATCAGCTATAGATAGAATTTTATTAAAATCAGGTTTGGAATTATTCAAAATAATTCCACGAGTTGGCAATAATATTCCAAATTTAATCTTCATTTCAAGTTAATAGATTTTTATATATTTGATTATTGGTTTTTTTTAAATGATTTAAGTTTTTTGGAGTGTCTAAATCAAAAGAAAGTTCAGAGTCAAATAATTTAAAATAATTTAATTTGTTTTTTGAAAAATATTCAGTATATTTTTTATAACTATTTTTGCCAAAAAAACCATAGAACAACTCTTTTTTTTCATTACTCCAAGCTAAACTATTAGTTCCGAAGTCTGATTTTGATGGAGCAATACAGACATCAAAATTTTTGTTCATAATATTTTTAATATTTTTAATATTATTTTTATTTATTAAAGGTAAATCACAAGGGAGAAAAATAGGAATTTGGTTTTTTGAAAAAGATATTTCGAAGCCATTTTTTATTGCTTTGTTTAAGTCTTCATCTTCTTGATAGACAAAAGTAACTTTATCTTTTGTTAATTTTGATTCAATTGTTTTGTCACTTGATATGATTAGAACATTTGAAACTTTTGCTTCAAGGGCAACATTAATAGTTTGATCCATTAGGTTAAGAGTTAAATTTTTAATCTTATTATTAGACAATGAATTTCTTAAACGAGTTTTTGATTGATTCAAGTTTTTTATTGGCAAGATGATAGAAAATGAGAATTGCATTTGAATTTAATTAATTATAGAAATTATTTTTTTTGCCATTCTTATTTTATCATCTAAAGTGGTTAATTCTAAAGGCTCAAAAATAGGTTTTATTCCTTCTTTAATAATATCATCTTTATACTTATAATCTTCTGGATCTAGAATGAAGATATTACATAGTCCTTTGTAAAATTTTATTAGACCCAATGGAGAAGGATCATAATTTAATTCATTCATTATTTTTATTGTCGGACCTTTAAAAGCATGACCGCTTCTTATTGGGCTTATCATTATTTTGTTACCTTCAAAATTTTGGATTTTTTTCTTTATTCCTTTTAATTTAATTATAGGAGCAATGCTTAAAAGAGGATTAGAAGGACAAAAAACAATTGATGAAGCTAATTTTAAAGATTCTTTGAATTGATCAGATGGGTTTGAGATATTTTTTTGATTATCGTTTTCCCAAATTATTGAATTAATAACAGGTTTGGATTTTTCTTTTACAAAATATTCTTGAAATGACATTTTTTTGTTTTTCGTGATTAGTTTGGTTTTAAACCATTCATCACTCATAGGTAATATTTTAAATTTTAATCCATATAATTTTCGAATTTTATTTGTTGTTTCAGTAAGAGTTTTACCTGATTTTAAAAAATGAGTTCTTATTAGATGTGTTACAAGATCTTTGTCTCCAATTTTAAACCATTGATCGATGCCCATTTTTTCAAGACTTTTCAAGATTTTCCAAGATTCTTTTTCTAAACCCCATCCTGTTTTTTTGTTTGATTGTCCTGATAACGTATATATTGTTGTGTCAATATCAGGACATATCCGAAGCCCTAAAAACTCTTCATCATCACCAGTATTTACTATGGTAATTAATTGATCAGGAGATAAAATTTTTGTAAAACCTTGTATTAATTTAACTCCACCTACACCTCCAGATAATGCTAATATTGGAAACTTTTTGTTAAGAGACATTTTTATTGACATTAAACTCATATTTAAATTTGGATGACTTGATCATTTCAAAATAAGAACCAAGTTGTTTTTGAGTGGAATTAGTTAGATTATCTAAGGGATGAAGAGTATCTTTTTCAGGATCTTTAAAGATTTTTTTTAATTTATATGTTGTGTATCTTTCTGCAGGTATTTTGCCAGAATTTCTAGCTAATTTTTTAAGAATTTTTGGAGAAGCAAGTTGACCGTACTTTGATCCTGCTGATGTAGAAATGCTTTCATTTATCAATGTTCCCCCTAAATCATTGACTCCGCATTTTAAAAGAGTTTGAGCAAATTCAAAACCTTCTTTTACCCATGAGACTTGTAAATTAGGTATGTATTTACCAAGCACAATTCTAGAGATGGAATGCATTTTTATTGAATCTGTTTTATTTGATCTAGGAATCATTTTTATTATTTTTTTTGTAAACATAGGGGCTTCACTGCGAATGAAGTTTAGAGGTACAAATTCTGTGAATCCATTAGTTTTGATTTGGATATTTTTTATTAAATTTAGATGAATAGCTCTATCTAATGAAGATTCTATATGGCCAAACATTATTGTTGATGTTGTAGGGATTTTTAATTTATGAGCAGTTGTAATCACCTGTTTCCATTTTTCAACAGAAATTCTACCTGGAGAAATTTTATCTCTTATTTTTTGAACTAATATTTCTGCTGATGTTCCAGGCAAGCTGTCTACTCCTGAATCTTTTAAACCTGATAAGTAATCATATATATTTTGTTTTGATCTTAATGAACCATATAAAACTTCTTCTGGAGAGAAAGCGTGGATATGTAATTTAGGTAAAGCTTTTTTTACAGCTAAACATATTTCGTTATATAAATTTCCCTTCATTTTAGGAGCTAATCCAGCTTGGATACAGATTTCGGTTGCACCTAATTTTTGTGCTTCTTTTGCTCTAGTTACAATTTCAGAGATAGGTATAAAATATCCTTCAGATTCTTTGTACTCTCTACTAAATGCACAAAAACCACATCTTTTTATACATACATTTGTGAAATTGATGTTTCTTGTAACTACATAAGTAACAATGTTTCCTGTTTGCCTGAATCTTAATTCATCAGCAGTAGCAATTAATGCATTAAGGTTTTGTGTTTCAAAGAGTTTTTTGATTTCATTAATATTTAAATCATAATTGTTCAAGCTTTTATCTAAAACAGATGCTATTTTAGGATCTGTATTTAGAAGAATTTGATCTAAATTTTCTCTTGGTTTTTCAGGAATGATAATTTTCATAATACCCTTTGTTGATTTTTGGAAAACCGTCTGAATTTATGGATTGTTTTAATTTTTTTTGGATTCTTTTACTTAGATTAATTTTATTTTCTTTTAAAATATCTGGATGCGTAGCTAGCCTAGGAGTTAACTCAAACCCAAAAAATTCTGTAGATTTTTTTAAAGTTTTAATTGTTGGCCAAGGCGATTCTGGGTTTACAAAATCTATTGTGATTGGTGATACTCCTCCCCAATCATTAATCCCAGATAATATGAGTAATGGAAAATTTTTATTTGTTAAATTAGGTGGAACTTGGATATTTTTTTTAGGGCCTAATATTAGCCTTGCTAATGCAGTAGCCCAAAGTAATTCTTCAAAAGTTGGTTTTGGATAATTCTTCATAAGAGTATTAATTTTTGGAACAAAATTTTGAATGATAATTTCATTTATATGATTAAATTTTGAATCTATTTCTTTTATTGCAAATAAGGAATCAATTCTTTCATTAAAAGTTTCGCCTATTCCTATTAGAATTCCTGTAGTAAAAGGAATTTTGAGGCTTCCAGATATATTTAGCATTTTTTTTCGTACTTTTGGCCATTTGCTAGGAGCAAAAAAATGAGGATTATTTAACTTAGTTAGCCTTTCGCTAGTGCTTTCTAGCATTAACCCTAAAGACAAATTTACTTCTTTTAGTTTTATCATTTCTTGTTTTGTCATATTTCCTGGGTTTGAGTGAGGAAATAATGATGAATTATCCAAAACATTTGAGCAAGCATGGAAAAGATAATCTAGTGTAGATTGAAATCCTTTTTTCTTTAGCCATTTTTTAGCTTGAGGATATACAGATTCAGGTCTTTCTCCCAGTGTAAATAAAGCTTCTAAACAACCAAGTTCTGATGCTTTTTTTGCAAGATTAACAACATAATCAATGCTTAAATAAGGTTCTTGGTTATCTGGTTCTTTTCTGAATGTACAATATCCACATTTATCTTTACATAATTGTGTTAAAGGAATAAAAACTTTAGGAGAGAAAGTTATTTTTTTACCTTTTCCTGAATCACGGTACATACTTGCAACTTTACATACATAAGGTAGTTTTTCTGGAGATGGAATTATTAATGATGAAATATCTGATGGGCTAAGAGGTTGATGCTGAACTAATTTTTCATAATTTATTGAAGAAATCTTACTCAATGACTCATAAGGATCTGAAATATTCTCAAACTTTTCGAGGAATTCTTTGTTTTTAGAAATGGTAGTAGAAATCATAATCCTGTTTTTCTAATTTAGCATATCTTTACTATAATTTTTATTCTTAAAAAAGAAAAATACAATAATCAGTATTAAAAGATTGAGAATTTTCATCAGTCGATATGGCAAAATAGAATTCTTGAAAATATAAAATATTTTTCATTATTGCCAACTGGATTTACTAACTATGAATTTATCTAATCAAATTATTAAAGAAAAACTGTTAGATGATTCAAGTGTTTTAGAATTTAATTCTCAGGAAACTCTTAATAATAGTAAAGATAACAATTTTGTTGATGAACCTTCTTTAGATGTAACAAGAAAAGTAAGCTTTCAGCTTAGCTTTGAAGAGAAAAATTTAGATAAAAACACTCCTTTTGTTCCCAAAAAAGAAGAAAACTTGATTAACCAAGAACTTCTAGATGGCTTATCTAACAAAGAGTTAAAAGAAATCATTTCTCATATCCAATTAAGAAGAGACTCTCCAGCTTTAATTAATATTGATCAAATGGCATCAGTTTTAAATGATGCTTCTCCAGAATTAGCTGCAGAAATTCTTAGAGGAATAGATTGGGCACATGCAAGTCAAATAATTGCAAAAATAAGAGACAGAACTGCTGTTGGAAATTTATACAGATTGTCTCCAGGGGCAGAAGGATTAATGAAAGCAGAAGTTGTTGGAATGAGAAGCGAATGGCCAATTTCTCATGCTTTATCTGTGCTTAGGAAATCTGGTTTGAAATCTGCGGATTTACAAAATCTTTTCGTCGTAGATAAAGGAGGATTATTATTAGGGTCAATTGATTTGCCTGATTTGGTTTTTTCTGATCCTCGGAAACATGTAAGAGATGTGATGTCAATTAATGTAGTCTCAGTAGAGCTTGGAACTGATAGAGAACACTGTGCTAGATTAATGGAAACTCATGGGCTTAGGGCAATTCCTGTGGTAAATAAATCAGGAATATTACAAGGAGTAATTTCTATAGAAGAGTTGGTTCAAGTAGCAGAAGATGAAGCCACTGAAGACATGTTTAAAATGGTTGGAATGAGCATTCAAGACAGAGTAATTGGTCCACTAAAAAGTTCATTTAAAAGACGATTGCCTTGGTTAGCCATTAATTTGGGAACTGTTTTGTTGGCTGGTTTTGTTTTGAGTTTATTTTCTTCTTCATTAACCAGATTTTCTGTTTTAGCAATTTTTCTTCCTGTGGTAATGGGGCAAGCAGGAATTGCAGGAACACAAACATTAACTTTGGTTGTAAGATCTCTTGCTTTAGGTGACATTACTACTAGAGATACTAGAAAAATTTTAATTAGAGAAGGAATATTGGCTCTTATTCAGGGATTTTGTGTAACAATTTTGCTTTTTGGTGTAGTTTTATTATGGAAATCCGAGTTATTTTTAGCTCTTCTTGTGGCAATTGCTATGTTGTTAAACTTATTTGTTGCTGCAATCGGTGGAGTATTAGTTCCTATATTAATGAAATATTTTAAAATGGACCCAGCATCTTCGTCTGCAGTTGTAGTAACTACAATGACAGATATAGCAGGAATAGTATTATACTTAGGTCTAGCTAATTTAATGGTTTCATATATATAAAACTTTATTGGTTTTATTATATTTAGATTAATTTTGCGCAAATTGACTTAGGGGGAAAATAGCGAATAAGAAAGGATACTGATCTGCTACCCCCTCCCTAAGTCACATTGATGTAAAAGTATTATAGTTAAGAATTTAAAGATCGCAATTGAATTTGAATTTAAAAGAAAAGTTGGTGATTTTAATTAATCATATGTGCCAGCATCACCATCAGCCCAACTTCCCCCACTAGCCCCTACTGCTTGCTCATTTAAGTTGTATTTTGAGTATCCTTCGGAAACTTCAATAAATATCATTACCTCTAATGTCACAAATATTAGTAAAGATAAATTTAGAATGATTAATAAATATTTTTTGTGGTAAGTAAAATGTTTATTTAAGGATTGAATTTTATTCATAGAAATATTATCTATTTTTTTATAGATTTTTTGGAGACTACTAATTTAAATCAAATTAATGATAATCTTTCATTAATATTATCTATTTTTGAATAATCTTTGTTTTTTTTCAATTAGGAGGTTTTATGCCAGAAAATTTTAAAAAAGATGATGTTTCAGAAAAAAGGAAAAAATATATAGAAAATTTAAAAACTCGACCTACTGAAAAACATACTGGATTCTGGAATTCTAGACCATTGGGCTTTGGAATGCGTGCTTGGAGAATATTTTTTACAGTTGTCTTAATTATTGCTGTTTGGCAAATAATAAGTTTGGTAATTTTAAATGATTAATTGTGATTTAAGTGAAAATCAAAGAATTTATTAATAAAATCTCTAAAAAACGTATTGTTGAAATTATTTTTTGGTTGATTTTAATTAGCACTTTTTTATATTTTTTTATTTCAGGCCAATTAGGATATCAACCTACTCCTATTTAATTTTTCAAAATCCTAAAGTCCTAATTAGAAGCAGGCGGTACATAATTATCCATAGCTGTGACAGCTTTCTTAGCAATCTCATTAATATCTACAGACTCTAAAATTGTCATTTTTCCTGCTTTTGTAGCTTCAAAAGTAAGCTTTACTGCAGCTAGATCTTCAAAAGAATCTGCTTCAATAGATGCTATGAAATCATATGATCCTCTTAAGAAATCCATTCCAGTTATCTCAGCTCCCATTGCTTTAGCTAGTGCTTGAGCGAGTGCTTTTCTATCTTGTTCAGGGTTCTTTATAAACCCTTCATAACTTTCTGGTGAATAAGTGCCTAATATAAAAAATTTTGACATAACTACTCCTTAATTTATTTTTTTCTGCCTCTAATAAACCAGTAGGACCATACTAATAATATAACAATTGTAGAAAATCCTGGAATACTTAGGAATGATTTTTCTATAATCATGAAAATAATTACTACAATTATCCAAGGAATAGTAAGCTTCATAAATGTATTTAATAAAAACCACATTTTAATATTTTAAATTAAACTCCAAATTGATATTCTAATTAGGTATTATTAAATAATATTAAAATCCTATATCAATAATTTATATGAGAAAATTTTTATTTTTAATTAATTTTGTTAGTTTGTTAGTTTTTATTGGTTGTTCTCAGGCTGAATTTAAAGACTTGAATAAGATATATTCAATGGAAGATCTTGCTGTTATAGGAATAAAAATCAAGAAAGATTTTCAAACAGAATTCCCAGAAGCCACTCATGCAAAATGGGGATTTCTTAAAGGAAGAGAAGTTGCAGTTTTTAGATACCCAACAATTGAATTGGCAAATACTTTAGGGAAAACTGCAGGAGAAGAACAGACAGAAGAAATAGAAGTAGTAGAAAAAAATATTGCTCATGGACCCAAAGTTGAAAAAACAGAATGTAGAGGTCATAAAGCAAACAAACCTAATTCATCTGATGTTTATAAGTTAAATATAAAATTAAATTCTAATTCTCAATTTTCTAATATATTCATCATCAATAAAGCAAAATTATTTGAAGATCAAATGAATTTATTTCCGCTAAAACCTAGTTGGATGGAGTGTGTAAGAAGAGCTCCAATGTATACAGAATTTATTATTATAGGGAATTTGGTAATTTTGAGTGAACCTTTAGCTACTGAGGATTCTGAAGGTACTTTGGCGTTCTTACAAGAAACTGCTGATAAATTACCATAATGTCTTCATCAAATCAAAGTATTAATCATTTTAAAAATGAATGACAAGACTAAAATTTTTATAACTTTATTTATTGTTTTAGTTATTTTAGGCATTTGGGCTGGATATACTTTCGCTAGCGTTTCAGGTTTAGTGCCAGCAATCACAGAAATCTAGATAATAATCATTTTGAAAAATTTTATAATGGAGCATTGTAATGAAAAGTGCATGGGCAGTAGGGAATATTACAGAAGAATTCTTGAAAACATCTAATCAACTAGGGGTTGAAAATATAATTCACTATGGGGGCCCTGGGCAAACTGATTGGCTAGGAAGAGGAAGAACATATCAAGAATATAAGGAACTTATTAATAAATTAAAGTCTCATGGTCTTAATTTAGTATCTTTTGAAGGTGGGTTTGTTGGGAATCCAAAATATTGGGATGTTGTAATAGGAGGGCCTAAAAGAGACGAATTAATTGATGACTTGATTTCTCAAATTAGGGATATGGCAAGAGCAGGGATTCCTGCATATGGTTATAATTGGATGCCTTTAGGATGGGTAAGGAGTGAACCTACTAAAATTAGAGGAAATACTAGTGCTACAGCGTTTGATTTATCTAGTAAAAACTTATTTTTTGGAGGAAAAAAGAATATAAGATCTATAGGAGACTCAAACATCCTTACTGAAGAAATACTGTGGGAGAATCTTGAATACTGGATTAAAGCTGTTACTCCTGTAGCTGAAGAAGAAGGAATAAGATTAGGAATTCATCCTGATGATCCACCAGTAGATGAAGTTGGAGGA